>Ga0316202_10000197_pt1 | contig 88353 bp, 88 predicted proteins | sample 3monrhotite_MG_FD_204934 | JGI IMG/M metagenome (GOLD analysis project Ga0316202, IMG submission 204934) | Microbial mat bacterial communities from mineral coupon in-situ incubated in ocean water Damariscotta River, Maine, United States -... | ecosystem: Environmental > Aquatic > Marine >... | reverse complement strand
AACTCGAAAAAGCCGACCGGTCTTTCCGGTCGGCTTTTTTTGTGGCGATTAGACGGCGATTTTCGGGGGTAAATAATGCGCGTAACAATCGTGTCATGTGGTTGTTTTCCCCCCCCCGAAATGCTAAATTTCGGGGGTCAGAAAGCGGTCTGAAAAGGCCGCTTTTATTTTATGTTAACGTATTGATTTTACAGGGATAATTCTTTGACGTCCGAATCGTCCGCACCGCCGCCTTCCCGTGAAGAGGGATTCGAAACCGTAGCCATCGAAGAGGAGATGAAAAGCTCCTACCTCGATTACGCCATGAGCGTGATCGTGAGCCGCGCTCTGCCCGACGTGCGCGATGGTTTGAAACCGGTTCACCGGCGCATCATTCATGCCATGAACGAAGGCGGTTACGACGCCACCAAGCCCTATAAAAAATCGGCGCGTATCGTTGGTGACGTTATGGGTAAATATCACCCGCACGGCGATAGCGCGATTTATGACTCGATGGTGCGTATGGCGCAGAATTTTTCCTTGCGCCTGCCGTTGATTGACGGCCAGGGCAACTTTGGCTCGATGGATGGTGACCGTGCCGCGGCCATGCGTTACACCGAAGCGCGCATGGCAAAATCGGCCCACGCCCTGATCGATGATATCGACAAGGATACCGTCGATTTTAGGCCCAACTACGATGACAGCCAGCGCGAACCCACAGTGCTTCCGGCGCGGTTTCCGAACCTGCTGGTCAACGGCGCGGGCGGTATTGCGGTCGGTATGGCGACCAACATTCCGCCGCACAACCTGGGCGAAGTTTTGGATGGCTGCATGGCGGTGATCGATGATCCGCACATCACCATTGAAGGCTTGATGGAATACGTTAAAGCCCCGGATTTTCCGACCGGCGGGTTGATCATGGGCAAGCAGGGCGTGAATTCGGCGTTTCACACCGGACGCGGCTCTGTCATCATGCGCGGGCGCACTGAGATCGAGGAGCGCGCCAAAGGCCGCGAAGCGATCATCATCACCGAAGTTCCCTATCAGGTGAACAAAGCGCGCATGGTCGCCACCATGGCTGAATGCGTGCGCGACAAACGGATCGAGGGCATTTCCGACATCCGCGACGAATCCGATCGTCACGGCGTGCGCGTCGTGGTCGAAATCAAACGCGATGCGATGGCCGAGGTGGTGTTGAACCTGTTGTTCAAGCATACCCCGCTGCAGACTTCGTTCGGTGTCAACATGCTGGCGCTCAATGGTGGGCGTCCGATGCTGATGAACCTCAAGGAAATTCTTCAGGCGTTCGTCACCTTTCGCGAAGAAGTCATTCGCCGCCGCACCATCTTTTTGCTGGGCAAGGCCCGTGATAAGGCTCACCTGTTGGTCGGCTTGGCCATCGCGGTCGCCAATATCGACGAGGTCATCGCCTTGATCCGCAAAGCGCCCAATCCTCAGGTCGCGCGCGAACAGTTGATGGAACGCGAGTGGCCGGCGGGCGCAGTGGTGCCGTTGATCGAACTGATCGACGAACCTGGTCGTCTGGTTGATGCTAACGGCAATTACAAACTGTCTGAAATCCAGGCCCGCGGCATCTTGGAATTGCGCCTGCACCGCTTGACCGGTCTGGAACGCGACAAAATCGCCGACGATCTGCGCGCGCTGGGCGATGAAATTAAGGAACTGTTGTCGATCTTGGGATCGCGCGAAAAGCTGTACGGCATCTTGCGCGACGAATTGGAAGAGATGCGCACACAGTTCGCCACCCCGCGCCGCACGTCGCTGGAAGAAGCCGAATTCGAACACGATATTGAAGACCTGATTCAACGTGAAGAGATGGTGGTGACGGTGACCAACACCGGCTATATCAAACGTGTTCCGTTGTCGACTTACCGGGCGCAACGCCGTGGCGGCAAGGGCCGTTCGGGCATGTCGATGCGCGACGAGGATTTCGTTAGCCAAGTGTTTGTGGTCAACACCCATACCCCGGTTCTGTTCTTCTCCAGTACCGGCATCGTCTATAAGAAAAAGGTCTACAGACTGCCGCTGGGCGGTCCCACTGCGCGTGGGCAGGCGATGGTCAACATTTTGCCGCTGGACAAGGGCGAAACCATTTCGACCATGATGCCACTGCCCGAAGACGAGAGCACTTGGAACACCATGTTCGTGATGTTCTCGACCGCATCGGGCGGGGTGCGCCGCAATTCGCTGTCGGATTTCACCAACGTCATGGCCAACGGCAAAATCGCCATGAAGCTTGATGAAGGTGATCGCCTAGTCGGCGTACAGGTGTGTACGGAAGACGACGACGTTTTGCTCGCCGCTAAAAACGGCAAGTGCATTCGCTTCCCGGTTTCCAAAAAGGACGAGGCCGGAAATGAAAAAGGTGTACGCGTGTTCGCCAGTCGTGCGTCCACAGGTGTGCGTGGCATGAGATTGGCCAAGGGTGACGAAGTCGTGACCATGTCGATCTTGCGTCACATCGACTTTCTCACCGAAGAGCGCGATGCCTACCTTAAAATTCAATCTGCGCGCCGTCGCGCCGCGGGATTGTCCGGTGATGAAAACGAAGGCGCTGACGACCTGATCACAGACCCCACCCAGTTGGGATTGTCTGAGGAGCGTTTTGCCCAGATGGAGGCGATGGAAGACTTCATTCTGACCATCACAGAAAACGGTTTCGGCAAGCGCACCTCGGCTTATGAATATCGCATCGCAGGGCGTGGCGGTCAGGGCATCACGAACATCGAAACCAACAAGCGCAACGGCAACGTTGTGGCCTCGTTCCCGGTGGAGCAGGAAGACCAGTTGGTGATGGTGTCCGACGGTGGGCAATTGATCCGCACCACCGTGGTGGACATCCGCATTGCCGGACGTAACACCCAGGGCGTGACGCTGTTCAAGACGGCCAAGGGCGAACACGTTGTGTCTGTCACCCGCTTGACGGAAGTCGAAGATGACGACACGGACTTTGACGAGGACGCGGAAGCCGTAGCCGTTGCCGTTGCTCCAGACGCAACGACGGAAGCACCTACCGCCCCCGTATCCGAGGAAGCTCCAGAAGGCGCCGTCGAGACCGATGACGGCGAACAGAGCGAAGACTAGAACGGAGAGCCTCAATGTCTTCTGTGAAACCGCGCACCGGCGTATATCCCGGCACGTTTGATCCGCCGACCAACGGCCATATGGACATCATCAGCCGCGCCACCCGTGTGGTCGACAAGCTGATTGTCGGGGTTGCTGTGAACGCGGGCAAGGAACCGCTGTTTACGCTGGATGAGCGTGTCGCCATGGTCGAAGCCGAACTGGCGGACGCCAAGCTTCAGGACGGCGTCGAGGTCGTGGTTAGGCCGTTTGACAACCTGTTGGTCGAATTCGTCGGCGATATGGGTGCCAGCGTGATTGTGCGCGGTCTGCGCGCGGTTTCTGATTTTGAGTATGAATTTCAGATGGCGGGCATGAACTCCCACTTGAGCCCTGACTTGGAAACCGTCTTCTTGATGGCGTCGGACAAGAATCAGTTTATTTCAAGTCGCTTTGTGAAGGAAATTGGGAGCCTGGGTGGTGACGTTCGGCACTTTGTTTCGGCTGCCGTGACTGAGCGATTACAGGCGCGTTTCGACGCAGAATAAGGCCTAAATGGGCCTTGGGACGCAAATCCAAAAAAAACGTGTCTCTTTGTCGCAGTTTTTGTGTTTGAGGGGCTTGACCGGGACGGCGCTGCACCTTAAATTCCGCACCTCGCACACATAATAAGATGGTGTGACTTAAGGGCTCTTAGCTCAGCTGGTAGAGCATTCGACTTTTAATCGAACGGTCGTGAGTTCGAATCTCACAGAGCCCACCAATTCAGAAACCCCTGGTTCCCAACGCGGAGCCGGGGGTTTTTTGATAAGGGCCTCACAACGTCAAATCGATAATCGTTTGGGCCTGTTGGCGTAGGCGGGTGGTGAGCGATTGCAGCAAAAGCCGGATCACTTGGTCTGATGTCTCAAGGCGCTTGTCGAAATCTTCCTTTGAGACCACTAGCATCTCTGTTTTCATCAAGGCTATGGCGGATGCGGCGCGGGGTTCGTCGTCGATCAATGCCATTTCGCCAATGAGCTGACCGGCTCTCACCGTCGCGATGGTGCGTTGCGAATCGTCTTTACTCATCTTGGTGATTTTAACCTCACCGGATTTCACCAGATAGGCTACGCCGCCGGCCTCTCCTTCGCCGAATATCGTGTCGCCAATATCATAAGTCCGCGTTTCCATCGGCTGTCTCCTTATAACGTGAGTGCACAATCGATATCATAAAAGAAGATAGGCTCCGGTTTCTAGGTTTATGGTCCTTAAGGGCTAGGGCACTCATCAAAGGTTCACGGGCGCGTCGTGTGGAAAGGTTCAATGGCTTGCTGATGCTATCTTGGCGCAGAAATTTGACGAAAATCCACGCTGTTTTGCTTCTGTGACGTAGGGCTGGGCCAAGGCAAACTTGGACCACTGTTTTTTCTTGGGGTCGTAAGCCTTTTCACATAATGCGGCCGCGCCCAGGACGGATATGTCGATGTTTGTGCGCGATAGTGGTTTTTTCACGCTTGGGTCCATCAAATCTTCAAGCGTATACTTCTCGCCGTTGCTTTTGGTCCAGACGATCTGTCGCTTGGCGGCGAGTACCCTGCAGGGCGTTTTGCTGTGTTTGTTACAGCTGTCCAGAACCCCTTGGAATGTTGCAGACATCCTGCAGTTGTCGCCGTCGCAGTAGTAATAGGAATACTGCTTGCCGTCTGTCGAAGCAGCAAAGATCATGGGGTTGAACTCATTCATATAGGCATCTAATCCCCGCTTCGTGCGGTCACATAAATAAAGCTCTCCCATGCCCGCGGTGGAGATGGTTTTGCATGCGCTCAGCGCAACTATAGACAAGATACCTGCGAGCAGGACTTTGGTAACAATGGATACATTTAGCTGAATCTGCATGGTCTTCCCCCCGGAAAATTTCCACAATCAAACTCTATTATGAAGAGAGTTGCAGCCATTAAAAGATTGTTTAAGGGGGGCCATGTGTTTTGCGCCATGATGCTTACGGTTGGGCGTGTTGCGATGTGGTCGCATTTGGATAAGGTGTTTCTTTAGCGCAACACCTTGATTGCTTAATTTCGGACAAGTCACGAAAACGCGTTGACTTGAAGAAAAGCTTTGTTAACGATTTATGACCACACTGATTGTGTGGTGCATACCCATTGTGAATGAGGGCATGCAGGTAAACGGGTCAGGGGTCTGAATGTCATGCGGTGCATGGCGTGTCGGGCGAAAAAAAGGGGACAGGGATGTTGAATCCCAGCGTTAGCCAGACTTATCTGGTGAAGTTTTACAACAAAGTCGTGCGCGCTTTGGTGAAAGAGAACCAAAGCCATTCCTTTTTTGAAGATCATTGGGCCGATATCCATACTCAGGATGTTGTTGCGACAAGCGAGCGTGAAGCACGTTCTAAAATCGCCAAGCGGTTTCCCCCCGAAGACGGTTTCGTGATCGAAAACGTCATGCACGCCCCGCATTAATCTCAGGGGCGGGCACGTCAGGGTTTACGTTTTCGCCTATTGTCGGCGAACCTGTTGGTCGGAGTCGGCCTCTCGGGTGTCGCCGTCGTGGGGTGGTTTGTACATGTATGCTTGTGCTATATATATGGGTGAATTCTCTTTTAAATCAATGCGATGCCGTGATTTGGTTGTGCGTAATGCCGTGCCCGAATGAGGACCTGTGCATATGCCATCTGTTTTGTTAGGTGGCGGGTTTCGATGATCGGGCGTGGCCTCTCTCGGGCCAGTCCTCTATCGTATAAATAAATAAAGCTTTGGTCATACGAAAATGCCCTTATTTGTATATATGCTGGGGCGTTAGTGTCTTGTTGGAAATGGGTGGTGGGTACGACCGAATGCTGAAAAATTTATCGCTGAAGCAAACCTCAGTCTTGATGACGGTGCTGCTGCTGCTGGCTGGTGGCGGATTTATGGCATCGTCTTATTACATCAACAACGAAGTGCGCACAGTTAAAGAGGCCTGGACCGAATTTCAGTTGGTCCGCTCCGAAAAAGCGCGCTTGGGCGGGCAGTTGCGAGCGGCGCTCGGCTACGGCGGGATGATTCATAGCTTCAAGAATTTTATCTTGCGCAAGGATACGACACAACGCGATGTTGCATTGGACCGAATTGGCGGCGTGCGGACGGTGTTGGGACAATACAGCCTATTGCCCTTAACGGGGACCGAACAAATCGCCATTGAAGATATCAGCAAAACAATTGAGGCCTACCGAGAAGCAGTGAACATTGCCGATAGGGTGATTCAGAGTGGCAAGTCGGCCTCTCAAACCGATTTCCTGACACGCGTTGATGACAGCCTAGCCCTGCGCGGACTTGAAACCTTAAGTCTTGAGGCCGCCGAAGGTGGTGCCGACCAGAATTTGGTTACCAAATCGGTACTGATTTCTCAGCTTTTGTCTGAAGCTGGTTACGGCGGGATGATCCACAATTTCAAGAATTATGTGCTGCGTGGAGAAGTGAACTTCCGTGGTGCGGCATTGAATAACCTCAGTGTGTTGAATGAGGTTATTGCTCGGTACAGAGGCTTGGATCTACATCGCGGGGAAACCATAGCCCTTTTGGATTTGGAGCAAACGCTCGCTGCTTATGGCGCAGCCCTTGATACCATCAAAGGCATGATTGACGAGGGTGATCTCATTGAAGCAATCGATGCCAAGGTTAAGGTCAGCGACGATGCCGGTTTGCGTGCGCTCGATCTTTTGGTGCAAGAAGCAAACTTGGATATTTTAGCGCACTCGCGAGCCGTTGATGCCTCTTTGGATTTTATCGTTGTTGCTGAACAGGTGGTTTCCATCAGCCTCATTGTGGTGATGTTTGTGATTGCAGCGATGTTGTTGTGGGTGTTGCGCAAGCAGATCATTGCTCCGCTCAGTATTGTGTCGGTTAACATGCGCCGTATCGCCAATGGTGATTACGATATCACTATTGTCGATCCAGACGGTCACAACGAAATCGCCGATATGACCCGCGATTTGCAAATTTTGCTCAAAAACTCGGTACGCCGCCAGGAGATTGAGCAAAACTTGGCCGAAACAAATGTGGAAATGAACCAGCAGCTTGCTGAGATGCAGCATCTGCGTGAGCAAGCCGATGAACAGGCCGCCGAGGCTGTCGGTATGGCTGAAAATTTGATTTTTGCGACCGAAGAGGCGGAAAATGCCAAGGCGAAGGCATTGGCCGACGAACGGCGTACCCGTTCGATCATGAACACGGTTAAGGACGCCATCATCACCTCCAATTCAAAAGGCGAGATTGAAACCTTCAACACTGGTGCGCAAAATATCTTCGGTTTTGCCGCAGAAGAAGTCATCGGGCGCAATGTGTCGTTCTTGATGCCGGAACCCTACCGGTCCAAACACGATGGTTTTCTCGAGTCGTTTTTGAAGGGTCAGCCTAAGGGGCTTATCGGCAAAACGGTCGAGGTGGTGGCACAACGCAAAAATAGCGAACAGTTTCCCATTGATCTGACGATCAACGCCTTGTACATCGGCGATAACGTCGACTTTATCGCCGTCATTCGCGACATCACCGAACGTAAGCAGGCGGAAGAAGAAATCCGCCGTTTGGCTTTGACGGATTCGTTGACCGGCCTCGCCAATCGCAACGCTTTCAACAAGTCTTTCGAAGGCGCCATTGCTCAGGCACAGCGCCGCGACACGCATTTGGCGCTGTTGATGATCGATTTGGATAAATTCAAGCCCGTGAACGACCAGTACGGCCACCCGGTGGGCGATGCATTGTTGGTCGCAGTTGCCGACAACCTGCGCAGCATTTGTCGGGAGACCGATATCGTCGCCCGTCTGGGGGGGGATGAGTTTGCGGTGATCCTGACCGACTTGGAAGACCCGGCTAGCGCCTATTTGCCTGCCGAAAAAATCATTGAGGCCCTGTCTCACCCTATGAAAGTTCTGGGCCAGACGGTTCAGATCGGAGCGAGCATCGGCATAGCCTTTCTGCCCGGCGATGCGGATAATATGAGCGACTTGACCACGCTGGCTGATGATGCGCTGTACGCGGCTAAGGATGCTGGCCGCAACACCTACCGGGTGCATCAAAAAAATGCTGCTGAGGTGGTCTGATCCGAGAGAAGCCTATTGATCGTCGCCGGTTTCAAAATGGTGCCACGCCTCTACGCCCTTCAACACCACGCCGTCAAATCCCAGATCGGCAATGCCGTAAAGGTATGAACTCGGTCCACCTGCAAGGATGCTCTGCCACGCAGGCTCCCAATACAAGGTCCTGTGGCGGTCAGGATCCGTGCGTATGGGGTCGCTGATGAACGCTGGTGAGCCTTTGGCCCAGCCTGCTTGCCAGTAGTAATGGTAGGTGGCGGCGGACGAGAGGTCGATCTCCGCCAGAACCAAACGCCGAGAGCCGAGCTTTTTATATTTCAGGCGTTCCACATCAAATTTAGTGAGGGGCACGCGGCCATGAAACACGCTGGTGATGATGATGTCGTAATTGGTGCCGCTTAACGCCTGCACATAGTCATTGGCGGTTCCAAAGCCCTGGGAATTCTCAATATATAGATAATTTGTGGCTTGGCGGGTGTCGCTGAGCGACTTGGGGTTGGCGTGATACGCGTATTTGGGATAACCGGGAATTCTCGTGAGCATCGGGGTGTTGGCGACAAAGGGCTTAAACCCCTTTGCGGCGCTTTTTTGGTAAATTTTGTCGATTTCCGCTGCTTTGGTGGCGAATTCGAGATTGAAGATGTTGATGCCGAGGCTTTTGGCCATGTCCGTATTGGTGGTGAGCTGGTTTCGGGCTGTCGTTATATCCGGGTCTTCCTTGGGATCGCCGCCGCTCAGCATCTTGAGCAAGTGAGGTTGAAGCACGCCGTCGATGGAGCGGATATACGTTTGGGCGGGAAACAACTGCGTGTCGTCTTGAGGGTCGGGTTTGCTGACCAAGCCAAGGCCGTTTTCGGCAATCACAATGAAATTGGGTTTGAGGCTGCGACCATAGCGACTGATGTTTTGCACCAGTTGGCGCATGGTTTCACGGTAATCGATAGCGATGGCCGGTTTGGGTGCTATGGCGGTTTGCGCTGGAGCTTGGATCGGTGCGAGGGCGCTCCATACGGCCACGATAGCCCCAGTCAAACTTGCTTTCAGTGTTGTTTTGAAGATACGCGTGTTCAAGATGCTGCCCCTTGTTGTCTCTATCCCTTTTACCCGATTTTGGTTGCGGATGGTACGCCTTGATTGATCTTCTAAGCGGCCCCCTTGGGAGACGGTGACAGCGCGCTTTATTCTCTCTTTTCATTCCGAGAGTGCGGCCCTAGAGTGCGCCCTATGAAGACACATGTAATCGTTATCGGAAACGAAAAGGGCGGCAGTGGTAAGTCCACCACCGTGATGCATTTGGCTGTCAGTTTGCTGCGTATGGGCAAGCGGGTGACCGTGGTCGATCTGGATGCCCGCCAGGGCACCATCAGCCGTTATTTTGAAAACAGAAAGCTGTACGCGGAAAAAACCGGCCTGAATTTGCCGATACCCGAGCTTTTGACCTTGCGCCCTCAAGACGGCGGAGGAGATGAAGAAGGAATCGAGGCTCTGCTGGCGGGCGTTTTCGAGGACGCCGCTGACACCGCGGATGTGGTGATCGTCGATACCCCCGGTTCCGACACGGTTATGTCGCGCTTGGCACATTCGTTCGCCGATACCTTGATCACGCCAATCAACGACAGTTTCATCGATCTGGATGTTTTGGCCAAGATCGATCCCGCAACGATGACCATCAAAAGCCCCAGTCATTATGCCGAACTGGTGTGGCAGCAACGCATGGTGCGCGCCAAACGCGGCGGTAAGGCTGCAGATTGGATCGTGATGCGCAACCGCATGGGCCACACCGATTCCAAGAACAAGCGTGAAATCGAACGTTTGCTTGCCGAATTGGCCAAGCGGGTCAGTTTTCGCACCGTGTCCGGCTTTTCCGAGCGTGTAATTTTTCGCGAGCTGTTTCATCAAGGCCTGACCCTGATGGACGTGGCGGAAGTGAAGGGCGAGGGGGCATTGTCCATGTCGCACATTGTCGCCCGCCAAGAGGTGCGCGCTTTGGTCGAAGCGATCAACCTTTCCTAAAGGTGTCTGTTCCCTAAAGCGCCTGGACAAGTCGCTTCGGCGTGACGATATTATATATATTGGATATAGACGGAAAGGGAGGTGACACATGTCCACTCACCGCAAACACGAGTTGGGAGCAGGGGGGCGATGCGTTTGCCCAAAATGCGGCAAAACGATTCCGCACAGTGAGGGTGTTCGCTGCCAAGACGAACGATGCCCCGAGTGCGCCGCCAAAATGCTGCGAGAAGGTTCGGAACACCACAAGCTCTTTTTGCAAAAACAGGCGCAAAAAGAGTCTACGTAACGTCCCTCGGTTGAGGTGTTGCTTCTTTCCTAAGCCCCAGACTCGGAGTAGCTTTGGAATGGAATGGGAACTGGCTTTAAGGGCCGAGACCGAGGAGGTTGCGTCATGAGCATCGAAAGCGCGATTGCGCTCGCCATCGCTGTTTTTGTGTTGGGCGTTACGCCGGGACCGGGGGTGTTCGCCATCGTCGCGCGCGCCTTGGCGTTGGGCTTTCGCCCTACGGTGGTGTTTATCCTCGGCGTCATCACCGGGGATTTGGTGTATCTGGTGTTGGCCGCCTTGGGTCTCAGTGTGGTCGCCACCCAATATAGTACAGCGTTTGGCCTATTGAAGATCGCCGGTGGCCTTTATCTGGTGTACCTCGGCGTGCAGACGTGGCGCGCAGCCAAAAACGTTGGCACCGGTATGACACCGGCTCCCGAACGAGGTGAGGGACGGAGCTTTTTATCCGGCCTCAGCCTGACACTCGGCAACCCTAAGGCAGTGGTGTTTTATGTCGCCTTTCTGCCCGCGTTTATGGATTTGACGGCACTGAGCACCGCCGGTTTGATCGAGGCCGCAGGGGTGGTGAGTGTGACCCTGTTTGCGGTATTGGCGGGTTACGCGTGGATGGCGGCGCGGGCGCGGACATTGTTTCGGTCCCACCGGGCGGTGAAAAATCTTCACCGTGGCGCAGGCGGGCTGATGATCGGCGCGGGCGGCGCGGTGGCGGCCAGCTGAGACTATGGCGGACAAGAACAACCACCTGCCAATCCAGGCATCCGATGCGACGGTCATCGATACGTTTCTCAAGGATTTGAATAACACGCCTGTACCGTTTAAAGACGGAGCGGGGGGGCGATTGCTGTTTGCTATGGACGCCACGGCGTCGCGCGAACACAGCTGGGATATGGCAGCGCGTATTCAGGGCGATATGTTTGAGGCCACCCGGGGCATTGGCGGCTTGGCGGTGCAACTGGCGTTCTTTCGCGGGTTTGGTGAATTCAAAGTGTCCGGCTGGCTGACCGCCCCTGAAGAAATCCACCGCTTGATGAGCGCGGTCTATTGCATGGCCGGACAGACCCAGGTGGAAAAGGTGTTCAAACATGCCCGAAATCAGGCCAGTCGTTCGGCCATTCGCGCGGTGGTCTATGTGGGCGATTGTTTTGAAGAAAATGTGGATCAGGTCGGTCAAGTGGCCGGTGAGTTGGGTCTGCTTGGGGTGCCTGTGTTTATCTTTCATGAAGGCGACGATGCTGGGGCGGAGCGGGCCTTTCGCCACATCGCCAAGCTCAGCGGCGGGGCCTATGCGCACTTCGATGCCGCCAGCCCGGAACTTTTGAAAAAACTGCTGAGTGCGGTGGCGGTGTTTGCCGCAGGCGGGCGAGGGGCGCTGGATGAATATGCCCGCGTGCAGGGGGGAGACATCTTGCAGATCACCCGGCAGATGGGCCCGAATAAGGGGGGCGTGTGATGTTGAGCGCTTTCGCCCTTGGTATTGCGCTGTTGGTTGCGGTGATTTTTCTGTCGCGGTGGTACGTGTCTACAACGCCTAAGACTTTGGTTAAGGTCTTGAAATGGATTGTCTTTGGCCTTGTCGTGGCGGTGGTGGCGTGGTTGGCCCTTACGGGCAAGTTTGTGGCCGCGGTTGCTGCGTTACCTGCAATTTTGATGTGGTTCATGCGCATGTTCACGGGACTGCGCTATGCCCAGATGTTTGCGCGCCTGTTTGGCCTGGGTCGGGGGTGGCAAAACCCGAGCGCGGGTGAGCAGCCAGGGGCAGGGCAAGGCTCCGACGTGCGTACGCGCTTTGTCGTCATGCATTTGGACCACGCTTCCGGTCATGTGTCGGGGCAGGTTTTGGACGGCCGTTTTACAGGGAGTTCGTTGGAAAGCCTAAGCGTTGAAAACCTTGTTGAGCTTTTACGAGAAGCCCAAGTTGATCCCGACAGCGCCCGGGTGGTCGAAGGTTACCTGGATCGTCGCGACCCCAACTGGCGGGACCACCAGTCTGAAGACCAGCAGCCTCATACCGACCCCGGCACCATGAGCCGCGACGAAGCCTATAAGGTTTTGGGACTTAAACAGGGGGCGGATGCTAAAACCATCAAAGCCGCCCATCGCCGCCTGATGACGGGTCTGCACCCCGATAAGGGGGGATCGGATTACCTAGCACAACAGATCAACCGGGCTAAAGATGTGCTGCTGAAGTCGTGACAAGCGGCGGACACTATGGCACAAGATTGACATGACCACTGGCGCTTTTTTCACACATTTGGGTTTCGGTGCGGCCTTGTGCGGGCTATCCGTTTTGCTGACGTGGATATTGATGAAGCGCGTGCGCATCATCGATACGCCCAATGCGCGCTCGTCGCACACCCGACCCACGCCGCGTTCTGGCGGCATCGCCATCGTTGTGACCTTTTTTGTCGGCTTGGCGGTGTTGTGGGGGGTGAGCGGTGACCCGGCCTTTGAACAGGGGCATTTCTGGGTTTTCTGTGCGGCTTCATTATTGGTTGCGGTGGTGTCCATCGTTGATGATCTGTCAGGGCTGAGTTTTCGTTCTAAGTTGGGGCTACAAGCGATTTGTGCGGTGGCGGTGATGGCCTTGGGTGTGGTGATCGATCAGGTCAGCCTACCGATTGTGGGAGTGTGGCACTTGGGCTGGCTCGCTTATCCGGTGACCTTGATCTGGATCGTCGGCCTCACCAATGCGTTCAACTTCATGGATGGCATCGATGGCATCGCGGGCGGCACCGCAGTGATCGCCGCAGCTTTTTTCGCCGCCATTACGCTCTTGCAAGGCAGCACGTTTGTTTATCTGATCAGCATCATCATCGTGTGGGCAACGCTAGGGTTTTTGATGTGGAACTGGCAGCCCGCCAAAATTTTCATGGGCGATAGCGGCAGCCAGTTTCTCGGCTTTGTACTGGCCGTTTTGGCGGTTATGGCGGGGCGGTTTGATGCTTCGCATGTGTCCTTTTTCGTGATGCCGATGCTGTTTTTTCATTATATTTGGGATACGGCCTATACGTTGATACGCCGCATCCGGGCGGGGGAGCGTGTGACCGATGCGCACCGCAGTCATGTGTATCAATTGATGAACCGCCTAGGCCTCAGTCACGCGCGTGTGAGCGGTATTTATCTGCTTATTGGGGGCTTGCAGGGGCTGGGTGCATTGGTACTGGTCAATGTCGATGGTGGGCTGCGGGTCATGGTTTTTCTTCCGTTCATTGTCTTTCAAGTGGCGATGACCTTGGTGGTGGTGCGGCGTGCCCGCGCGGCTGGCTTTATTACGTGAAGCTCGTCTCGTTTGCTTATGAGAAGGCTGTGTGGCACAAAGACCGCATCCAAATGGGGTAACAGATGATGACAAAAATCACCAAGGCGGTCTTCCCCGTGGCTGGGCTGGGGACGCGCTTTTTGCCTGCGACCAAGGCCATGCCGAAAGAAATGTTGCCGGTCGCCGATCAGCCGTTGATTCAATACGCCATTCAGGAGGCACAACAGGCGGGAATCCGCGAATTTATTTTCGTCACCACCCCCGCCAATCGCAAAATTCTCGAAGCCCATTTCGGTGCCAACGAAGAACTGGAAGCGACGCTGGCCGAGCGGGGCAAAACGGCCGAGTTGAAAGTCGTCGCCCAAAGCACGCTTGCGGATGACCAAATCAAATTTTGTTACCAAGACCAGCCATTGGGGTTGGGGCATGCCGTGTGGTGTGCCCGCGAGTTCGTATCGGATGGGCCGTTCGCCGTGGTCTTACCCGACGATTTGATTATGGCGGAGCCGGGATGCTTGAAGCAGATGGTCGATGTGCACGCCCGTCTTGGCGGCAATGTCGTTGCGGTGGAGGGCGTTCCACGAGAATTGACCAGCCGTTATGGGATTCTTGATGTAGATGGGGACGATGGCACCATTGTCTCGGTTCGGGGGTTGGTGGAAAAGCCCGCCCCAGAAGACGCCCCTTCGTCGCTTGCCATCATCGGGCGCTATATCCTCGATGGTCAGGTGTTTCAGCACTTGGACAAGAAAATGACCGGGACCGGGGGCGAAATCCAACTCACCGACGCCATCGCGGCGACCCTTGCGAACGGTGGCGGTACAGCACAGGATGTGGTTCCGTTCCACGGGCTGCATTTCAAGGGGCAGCGTTTTGATTGCGGTTCCATGAACGGATTTGTCGAGGCCAACGTGGCCGTTGGGCTTATGCGGTCCAGCGATCCGGACGATCTGCGGGCTCAGCTCAGACGTCTCCTTTAGGCTCTTTTCCTTGCATGGTCAGGGGGCATCGCTTAAAAAGCCTCAAGCCTTTGTGGAGTGCGGGATTCTCCCCCTCCGCACGGTTCTATTGTGAAGGGACGAACGATGCGTGTTGCAATGATCGGCACAGGATATGTCGGCTTGGTTTCGGGGGCGTGTTTCTCTGAATTTGGCGTTGATGTTGTGTGCGTCGACAAAGATCACAAAAAGATCGAAATGCTTGAGAACGGCGAAATGCCGATTTACGAGCCGGGTCTGGACGATCTGGTCGAAACCAACGTCAAAGCCGGGCACTTGACCTTCACGACGGAACTGGCAGGTGCCGTTCAGACGGCTGACGCGGTGTTCATTGCGGTGGGTACCCCCACCCGACGTGGTGATGGTCATGCGGATTTGAGCTACGTCTATGCTGCGGCTAAGGAAATCGCAGAAAACATGGACGGCTACACCGTGGTGGTGACCAAATCGACCGTTCCCGTGGGTACCGGCGATGAGGTCGAACGCATCATCCGCGAAACCCGCCCCGATGCGGATTTTGATGTGGTTTCTAATCCCGAGTTTTTGCGTGAAGGCTCCGCCATTGCGGATTTCACCCATCCCGACCGCGTGGTCATCGGCACCGATAGTGAGCGCGCCAAAGAGGTCATGCGCTTGCTGTATCGTCCGCTATCGCTGATCGAGGCACCGATTTTGTTCACGTCGCGCACCTCGTCGGAACTGATTAAGTATGCGGCCAATACCTTTCTGGCCACCAAGATCACATTTATCAATGAAGTGGCCGACCTGTGCGAAAAGGTCGGTGCGGATGTGCATGACGTTGCCAAGGGCATTGGCCTTGATGGGCGTATCGGTAAAAAGTTTCTGCATGCCGGCCCCGGCTACGGTGGATCGTGCTTTCCCAAGGATACTTTGGCGCTGGTGCACACGGCGCAAGACGTCGGATCACCTCTGCGTATCGTCGAAGCGGTGGTCGACATCAATGACAAGCGCAAGAAAGCCATGGCCGGTCGCATCGTCGAAGCGTGTGGCGGAACGGTCGAGGGTAAGACCGTTGCGATCTTGGGCGTCACCTTCAAGCCCAACACCGACGATATGCGCGATGCGCCGAGCCTCGACATCATTCCAATGCTGTTGGACCAAGGGGCTACGGTCAGGGCTTTCGATCCCGAAGGCATGGATGAAGCCAAAGCGATGCTCGATGGCGTCGATTGGTGCGACGATGCCTACGCCACCATGGGCGGTGCGGATGTTTTGGTGATCATCACAGAATGGAACGCCTTTCGCGGCTTGGATATGGACCGCGTTAAGTCACTGCTCAAGGCTCCGATTATGGTCGATCTGCGCAATGTTTATGAACCCACCGAAATGCTCGAGGCGGGCTTCGACTATCACTGCATCGGTCGCCCTGTTAACGTCGGATAACGCCCCAATAGAAAGTGACGAAAAATCATGAGCCATCCCGACGCCCGCACCTTGGATCCCGAAATTCTTCGCGAGTACGACATCCGGGGCATCACCACGAAGAATTTCGCTGGAGATGATGTGCGCGTCATCGGACGGGCGTTCGGCTCCATCTTGGCGGGACAGGGTGGTTCGCGCTGCGCGGTTGGCTATGACGGACGGCTAAGTTCGCCTGAGCTTGAGGCGGCGCTGGTGGATGGCCTGACCAAAAGCGGTATCGATGTGGTGCGCGTCGGTCGTGGGCCGACGCCGATGCTCTATTACGCGGGTGCGACGTTGGGTGTGGACGCGGCGGTGATGATCACGGGCAGTCACAATCCGCCAGAATACAACGGCATCAAGATGACGATGGGCGGTAAATCGTTTTACGGCGATGACATTCAAAAGCTCGGTCAAGTCGCGTCTGCGGGGGCCTTTGTCGATGGTGACGGCCATGCCCATGAACACAACGTGTTCGAAGACTATGTCGCACGGGTGTTTCAAGATTTTCACGGCGACAAGGAGCTGACCGTCGCGTGGGACCCCGGCAACGGGGCCGCGGGCGAGGTAATTCAGGCATTGGTCAAGCGCCTGCCGGGCACGCATCACCTTATCAACGCCAATATCGACGGTACCTTTCCGGCGCATCACCCGGACCCGACCGTGGAAAAAAACCTCGACCAGCTGAAGGCTTTGGTGCGGGAAAAGAACTGCGACATTGGCTTTGGATTTGACGGTGACGGCGACCGCATCGGCATGATCGACGGCCAGTGCCGGGTGCTGTGGGGAGATCAGATCATGGTTCTGGCCGCCCGCGAGGTTTTGGCCGACGAGCCGGGCGCGACCATCATCGCCGACGTTAAGGCCAGCCAGGTGTTCATTGATGAGATCACTCGTATGGGCGGCAAACCCCTGATCTGGAAGACCGGGCACAGCCACATCAAGGCCAAGTTGCAGGAAACAGGCGCGCCGCTGGCCGGCGAAATGAGCGCCCACATCTTTTTCAAACACCGCTATTACGGCTATGATGACGCGGTTTATACCGCCGTGCGCCTGCTCAGCGTGGTGGCGTCCGGCGATGAAAGCTTGGTCGAAATGTACGATGCCCTGCCGCAGATGATCAATACCCCGGAAATCCGTTTTGATTGTAGCGAAGCGCGCAAATTCGACATCGTTGAAGAGGTGCGTGCACGCCTGAAAACTGAAAGCGGCATTTCTGTGAATGAGATTGATGGTGTGCGCGTTACCACTGATGACGGCTGGTGGCTGCTGCGTGCATCCAACACTCAGGCCGTTCTGGTGGCGCGCTGTGAAAGCGATACAGAGTCTGGCTTGGGTCGGCTAAAAGGCTTGCTTCAGGCTCAACTCGCTGCCAGTGGCCTTGCCGACGTGGACCTGGATTGATCCTTAAACTGAGTGGGAAGCTCAGTTCAGCGATGCGATTTCTGTCGGGCTAGACGTTTTTAGCGCCATGCAGCCGAGTTTTCGTTTTTTGAGAAACTTGCACGCCCGGTAGGCTTGGGTTTTGCTGATCCCCATGACGCGACCGCGATATAAAACCCGACCATTTTTCTTTTTCAATGGTGCAACCGTAATGTCACCGTCGCTCAGATACGATGGGGCAATGCCCATGGCGCGCACGGCAACGCCGTAAGCCGGGTCATAGGTTTTGTAGGCGCCGATCTGTACGCCCCAGACGGTTTTGGATGATTTGGCCCGCACGGACGCGCGGCTCTTGGTTTTTGCTTGTGCAACCGTCATGTCGGGGTTGATTTTTGCCCAGCCCTTGTCCAGCAACTTCACCATGTGTCTGTTGCGGGCCTTGGAATTCTTGGCCCCGAACACAACACCGATCAGGCGTTTGTTGCCGCGCTTGACGGACGCGACCAAATTAAAACCGGAAGCACGAATGTATCCGGTCTTAATTCCGTCCGTGCCTTCGTAATTGGTTAGCAGCTTGTTATGGGTCTTATAGGTCTTGCCCGAATATTTAAACGCCGCTTCGGAAAAATAGTGATAGCGGTGGGGAAAGTGCAGTAGCAGGGCACGGGCCAATTTAGACATATCGCGCGCCGTGGACATCTGGCTTCTGTGCGGAAGGCCGGACGCGTTGCGAAAGGTCGTGTTGCTCATGCCAAGAGAGCGCGCTTTTGCCGTCATCATCAATGCAAATTGACGCTCGGAACCGGCAAGGTGTTCGGCAACAGCGGCGGCGACATCGTTGGCGGATTTGATGGCCAGAGCGCGAATGGCGGTTTCTACAGACAGCGTTTGACCAGGCTTGATGCCCAGTTTGGACGGCGGTTGCCTGGCGGCGCGACGTGACATCATGACGCGGTCATCCATGCGTAGATGGCCTTCTTCGAGGGCCTCGAACACCATGTAAAGGGTCATCATCTTGGTCAGCGACGCGGGGTAGTTGCGGGTGTCTGCATTGACTTCATGCAAGACCTCTCCGGTTTGCGCATCAATGACCAATGAGGCGTACTTGGCGTGCGCCAACGTCGGCGTGAACAGGGCGAGGACCAACAGCGCGACGATGCTAAAGGTGAACGACAGGCGACAGCGAACAGCCATGTTAAAATGTCCCGGAACGGGCGTGTCGGCGTCTGTGAAGCTCGTCACAATATGAGCATCCCTATATTTGCAGTTTCTGACCGGAGCTTTTGCATTTTTGGGGTGCGGTTTGTTCCCACCTCCATCAGCCCGTCGAATTCCGAGACCCCTACATTTGTGCGGGAAACCGGAGACAACCGCAAGGAGAAAGGAACTTTCACGCTACGGCCTAAGTCGATTCTCAGCCGCTTCGGTATAATAAAGGATTAAGAACGCAGAGTTTTTTTATCTGGTCGTGATGAAATGCCCGAAGATTTCAGTTTGGGGGCTGTTTTGTGAATTTTTTGTGCACTGCAAAATAAGCGTTGACTTATGTTGCGGTGCAGCATAAATTTAAGAGTGTAGACCGCACCTCGGCGGGAATCCCGGGGCTAAAAATTGCCATTCGATCTTTGGGTAGAGGATCCGGCAATTGTCCAGTTTCCAGTTTAGGAGTGATGAGCCATGAGCACCGCCAAGAAAAAAACCGTCGAAGCAACTTCTGCTATTGAAGCTGCTGCCGAGAACTTCGAAGCCACCGTCGATATGATCAAGGGCGGCGTCGATGCAGCCATCAAAGCCAGCACCGAGCAGACAAATGCTGCGCAGGCTTTTGAAGGCGTTGAATTCCCCGGTCGTGAAAACTTTGACGCCGCCGTTAAGGCAGGCGAAGCCTATGTTGCCGGGTTCCAGACGTTGAACGATCTTTTCTTCAAGGCAGCTAAAGACGCTGTTCGTTTCAACAGCGAAGCCGCCAAAACCTTGACCGGCTGCAAGACCCCTGAAGAAATTTCCGCTGCGCAGATCAAACTGGTTCAGTCCGGCTTTGAAGCTGCCGTGGAAACCGGCACTGCTATCGGTCAGACTGCATACAAGGTCGCCGGCGATGTCAGTGAGCCGCTGTCGAGCAAACTTTCTTCCGTCTATGGCGATTTTGCTGCCAAGACGGCTGCCTGATCCAACTTTCAGGCCGTTAAGTATGAAAGCCCGGTGGTTCTCCACCGGGCTTTTTGCGTTGATGTCTGAGCGTTTGGGCGCGCTCGGTTCTGGTCAGCCAAAGATTGGGTTCAGTTTTTTCAGCTTTAGGACTGGTGAACGGGACAGTTGCACCCCAAATCCTTCTTAAGCGGAAGACGGGGGCCGAATTTACGGCCCCCTTCATTCGCGCTATGATTTGAACGTTGATGTGATTCTCGCATACACATTTGGCTAAAGCCGGGCGACTAAAACCGGATGGGTGAAGCCGAAAACGATCCCTAGACATTGCGTGCGACGGAGACGGCAAGACGTGAGCAATACCAAGATTTACACTTCAGCGCAAAATGGCCCCGTGTGCGCTGGTCCGGGGAACGGCTCTGGACAGGGCGGCCGCGATGACGACGGTGACGTCGGCGTCGTTTTGAAAACCCGCCAAAAAACCAAAAAACCATCCATGTACAAGGTCTTGATGCTCAACGACGACTACACCCCGATGGAATTCGTGGTGCACATCTTGGAGCATATTTTCAACAAGACCCAAGACGAAGCCACGCAGATTATGTTGCATGTGCACCAAAAGGGCGTGGGCATTTGCGGTGTCTTTACCTTTGAGGTCGCGGAATCCAAGGCTGCCCAGGTGATGGATTTGGCGCGCCACAACCAGCATCCTTTACAGTGCACAATCGAAAAAGATGCCTAAATAAAGAACAAGAGAACGCAACGCCCAATAATAAGCGGTCAAAGCAAGCGGCCCATTTTAGCGGAGAGTAAGCACCGATGTTGTCGAGAAACCTAGAGCAAACCTTGCACCGCGCCCTCAATATTGCCGGTGAATATCGCCATGAGTTCGCAACGCTGGAGCATCTGCTGTTGGCGCTGACTGATGACCCCGATGGAGTGTCCGTGCTGCGCGCGTGCGATGTGGACCTCGATAAACTTCACACGGATGTTGTGCACTTTCTGGAACAAGAATTAATTTTGCCGACACTGGACGGCTTGGAAGACCCAAAGCCGACCTCTGGTTTCCAGCGTGTCATCCAGCGCGCCATCATTCATGTGCAGTCGTCGGGGCGTGAAGAGGTCACCGGCGCCAATGTTCTGGTCGCGTTGTTTTCGGAACGGGAATCTCATGCGGTTTACTTCCTGCAAGAACAAGACATGACCCGTTTGGATGCGGTCAATTACATCAGCCATGGCATCGCCAAGGCGGCAGGGGCCTCCGAAGAGCGCCTCGTCATGGGGGTCGCCCAGGACGATATGGACGAAGAGGGCGAGGTTAAAAAGGGCCATGAGGCGCTGGAAACCTACTGCGTAAATCTCAACGACAAGGCAACCGAAGGTAAAATAGACCCGCTGATCGGGCGTAACGAAGAAGTCGATCGCACCATTCAGGTGTTGTGCCGCCGCAGCAAGAACAACCCGCTTTATGTGGGGGATCCGGGCGTGGGCAAAACCGCCATAGCCGAGGGCTTGGCGCGGCGCATCGTTGAAAAAGACGTGCCTGAAGTGCTGTTTGACGCCAAAATCTGGGCCTTGGACATGGGGGCCCTGTTGGCGGGCACGCGTTACCGCGGTGATTTTGAAGAACGCCTTAAGGCCGTAATCAAGGAGCTGGAGGCAGCCCCGGAAAACATCATGTTCATTGATGAAATTCACACAGTGATCGGTGCCGGGGCGACGTCGGGCGGGTCTATGGACGCGTCAAATATCCTCAAGCCATCATTGGCGTCGGGCGCGCTGCGGTGTATCGGGTCGACCACGTATAAGGAATATCGCAACCATTTTGAAAAAGACCGCGCGCTTGTGCGTCGGTTTCAAAAAATCGATGTGCGTGAGCCTTCGGTCGAGGATACGGTGAAAATTCTCCGCGGTCTCAAGCCCTATTTCGAAGACCACCACAAAGTTCATTACACCGAGGCGGCGATCCGTTCCGCGGTGGAATTGGCATCGCGCTATATCAACGACCGCAAGCTGCCCGACAAGGCCATCGACGTGATCGACGAGGTCGGTGCATCGCGCATGCTGGTACCGGAAAACAAACGCAAAAAGACCGTTTCGGTGAAAGACGTCGAGGCCGTGGTGGCCATGATTGCGCGCATCCCTCCGAAAAGTGTTTCGAGTGATGATGTGAAGGTTCTCAAGAACTTGGAACGTGATCTTAAGTCAATGGTTTATGGTCAGGATAAGGCCATCACCGCGCTGTCGAGCTCTATCAAGCTGGCCCGGGCGGGCTTGCGCGAACCGGACAAACCAATCGGATCGTATCTGTTTTCCGGCCCTACCGGCGTCGGAAAAACCGAAGTTGCCCGTCAGCTTGCTTTGACTATGGGCGTGGAATTGGTGCGCTTCGATATGTCCGAATATATGGAGCGTCATTCGGTTTCGCGCCTGATTGGCGCCCCGCCGGGATACGTCGGGTTCGAACAAGGCGGCCTGCTCACCGATGCGGTCGACCAACAGCCCCACAGCGTGTTGTTGCTGGATGAAATCGAAAAGGCCCATCCCGACCTGTTCAACATCATGTTGCAGGTCATGGACCACGGCAAACTGACCGACAACAATGGCAAGACCATCGATTTCCGCAATGTGGTGGTCATCATGACCACCAACGCGGGTGCGGCAGACCTGGCCAAGGCGGCGATCGGCTTTGAACGGTCCGAGCGAGAAGGCGATGACCAGGAAGCCATCGAGCGGATGTTCACACCGGAATTTCGCAACCGCTTGGACGCCATCATTCCGTTCTCCAACCTGTCGCCTGAGGTCATGTCCAAAGTGGTCGATAAGTTCGTCATGGAGCTGGAAGTTCAGTTGTCCGAACGCAACGTCACCATTGAACTGACCGACGAAGCCCGCACCTGGTTGGCTAAAAAGGGCTATGACCGCAATTTTGGCGCTCGCCCGCTTGGCCGGGTCATTCAAGAGCACATCAAGCGACCCTTGTCTGAAGAGCTTCTGTTTGGCTCGTTAACCGCGGGGGGGATGGTTTTGGTAAAGGTCGAGGACGGCAAAATTGCCTTCGATTTCCCCGAACCTGCTCCCAAGGCTCCCAAGGCACCAAGGAAGGCTCGAGGCCCCAAAGGTGGCGGGCGTGGTGGTGGCGCTAAAGGGGGCAAAGGCGGCTCGCCGTTGGTGCGTACAGGACGCTCCCCGGTTCCTGCCGTGGTGAAATAATCAATTCGCAATCCGCGAAAATATATTCATCAATCGCGCTATCATGGTTCACAAAGGGGCCTTCTTTTGCGTTATGCAAAGGGGGAGAGAGCCCTCGCATATTAATGTTGTGCATTAATGTATGTGCGTAATTAATTGATTTCACGATAAAAATTATGTTTGGATAGGTTTTCTCTCGCCTTTGGCATATCCCTTGCGTTGATCTGGGGGATACGAGACCGCTCCCATGTGGAAAAAATCACAGGGAGCTTCAGAGGAGGAAACATCATGACTTTGAACACCTATATGGGCCAGAAATTCAACGCCAACCACCAGCTGGCTATTTTGTTGGCACGGCATTTGGGGGCGGAAGGTGCTCGCCGTGAAGCGCGCAAAAACGGCTGGTCCGAGGTGCTGACCGCGTTGAATGAGCAAAACGCTATCATCACCGTACCACGGTAAATATCACTATTCCCTAGTTGCCCAGGGCGGTAGGGCAGGCCGTTTCGTTCACGATGCGGCTTCCCCCCGGTCCAAGAAACGATAGGGGCTGGTGTGTGCCGCTGGGAATATTGTAATTGCGTATGCTGGGCGTATCGTTGTTTAGGCCGGGACGGTGTCGTTCCACGGTCACTGTAATGCAGGCCTTGCATGTGTTGACGACGGTTTCGCGTCCGGCCTGGTCGCGCAAAATGCGCGCGCAGCGGTTGATGGGGATGGCTTCGGCCACACTGCTCAGCACGGTGATGCCCAAAAAGGCCCAAATGGTGATTTTTACAAGATTCGCCATCCCCAATCTTAGCGCAGCCTCAGTCCTGACGATAAGGGCTTTCTTGCAGCAGTAGCTCGTGCTCATGCATAATGGCGCGTTGTTCATGGTCGAGAAACTGCGCCACGGCTTGGCGAAATCCTTTATCGGGGATGAAGTGGGCGGAATGGGTGACGGTCGGAAGGTAGCCACGGGCGATTTTATGCTCGCCCTGCGCGCCAGCTTCAACCCGTGACAATCCAAGCTCGATGGCGGCATCAATGGCTTGGTGGTAGCAAACTTCAAAGTGCAGGTAGCGCACGTCCTCCCGGCACCCCCAATAGCGGCCGTATAGTGCATCCGTGCCGATCAGGTTTAGCGCACCGGCGATGATCTCGCCATCTCGCATCGCCATCACCAACAAAACCCGATCCGCCATGCGTTCGCCCAACAATTGGAAAAAGGCCCTGTTGAGATAGGGCTGCCCCCATTTGCGGGTGCTGGTGTCGACGTAAAACTCAAACAGCGCATCCCAGTGCAGGGTGGTGATCGCATCGCCGCGAAGCCGCTCAATGTGTATGGCTCCGTCTTCGGTGGCAGTGCGGCGTTCCTTTTTCAGCGCCTTGCGCTTGCGCGACGATAGTTGGGCCAAGAAATCGTCGTACGTGCCGTAACCGCGGTTGTCCCAGTGGTACTGCAAGCCGGTCCGGCTGAGATAGCCCGCATCCTTGAACACTTGGGCATCGTCGCCGGGGATAAAGTTTACATGCAAGCTGGAAAGCCCGGCACCCTGGGCTGCACCAGCCATGGCACCGACCAGCTGTCGTTTGAGGCTTGCGCTTAACGCCGGACTCAGGTCACCGCGCACCAGCAGTCGCGGTCCGGTCACGGGAGTGAACGGCACACCGGAAACCAGTTTGGGGTAATATGCGCCGCCCGCGCGCTCGTAAGCCTCGGCCCAGCCCCAGTCAAAGACGTACTCACCCATGGAATTGCCCTTGAGGTACAAGGGCGCGCAGGCCAAAAGTGAGCCGTCAGCGTCCTTGATCAGGACATGGCGGGGCGTCCAGCCATTTTTGCGAATGACGCACCCGGCGTCTTCAAGGGCTGAAAGAAACGCGAAGCTGAGAAATGGGTTGTCCATACCCGCGCAGGCATCCCAAGCGGTGGGGCTGACCTGTGCCAACCCTTCCACCACGGAAACCTCGATTTGATCGCGTCCATCCGGCATGGGAGGGATATGAGGTCGGTTGCTGCATTCGGCAAGGCGAATTGAGAGATGACGAAGGGGTTCTTTTAGTCCAGCTCGAACATGCCATCGACCTCGACCGCAACGCCAAGCGGTAGAGAGTTGACGCCGACGGCGGCGCGGGCGTGTTTGCCGGCATCGCCGAACACCTCGGCCATCAAGTCCGACGCGCCGTTGACGACTTTGGGTTGTTCTGTGAAATCAGCCGTGCAATTCACAAAACCACCAAGACGCACCACGCGTTTAACCCGGTCTAGGTTGCCGCCGCACGCTTCTTTCAGCTGTGCGATGAGGTTGAGACCGCAGAGCTTGGCAGCCTCGTACGCCTGTTCGGTGGTGAAGTCCTGGCCGACGCGGCCAATGTATTTCAATGCGCCATTTTCCAGCGTGATCTGGCCAGAAATCACCACCAAATTGCCTGTCTGCACATACGGCACGTAATTGGCGGCAGGGGCAGCGGCCTCGGGCAGGCTCAAGCCAAGTTCGGCCAAACGGGCTTCAATACGGGATGTGTTGGGGGACATGAGGACCTCTGATTGTGATAGAGTGAATTCGGCCCACCTTAACCCATGGCGTCAGTCTCTCACAAGTGGGCGTGCGAATACTCCCATATGTTGTGTACATATTTTTAACGTCAATCATTGAGACTACAACTTAAGAACACTTCTAACTATCTTGTGTGGGGGTATATGGTCACGAAGTCGCAGGGACTTGATTGAAGGCGCCAGGAGAAGCAGACATGCCGAATATATTGATTGTCGATGACGACGACGACATACGGCGTTGGTTGACAACGGTATTGAACGCCAATGGATACGAGGTGCAAGAGGCAGATAGCCCCGATGGTGTCGTGCGCCAACTTCTGTCGGGCGACATTGATCTGGTGTTGGTCGATTATCATATGCCAAGCCAGGATGGCCTGTCGCTTTTGCGTGAAATGCACACCATGCACATCAACACGCCGTGCATCATGTTGACAGTCGATAGCAGCCAAGCGGTGGCCGTGGAATGTTTTCGCAACGGTGCTGCAGACTTCATCTCCAAGCCCATTGATGCCGATTATCTTGCCATTATTGTTCAACGGACGCTGGCGGCACATGCGGGGACGCTTAAAAACATGGCATTTCGGGCGCTCGGTTACGTCCAACATAAAACCGGTTGTGCGCATTTCGACAACCCTGAAGATTGCACCTGCGGTCTTCAGGATGTGGTCATGAGCATTCAGAATTTTAAGATGAATACGTAAGCGGTCCTTGCGTGATGAGGCGTATGTGTCTAAACGCTGTCAAAACTCATCAAGCTGGAGGATCAATCTGTGTTTCCCGTGAATGAATATTTTGACGGCAACGTTAAATCCATCGCTTTTCAAGGTGAAAAACTGCCCGCCACCGTCGGCATTATGGCGCCCGGCGAATACGTTTTTTCCACCAGTAAAAAAGAACTCATGACAGTGGTTTCCGGCGCGCTGACCGTCAAGCTGCCGGGCGCTGAAAACTGGCAGACGTTCGTATCCGGCACATCGTTCGAGGTTACGGCGAATGTCAGCTTTGAGGTCAAGGTCGAGCACGACACGGCCTACCTTTGCGCCTATGAATAAGGGCTGATCTAAGCCCTACCCCCGGGTCATTTATGCTACAATAGCGGTCTCTGGATGCCAAACCTGCTCCTATGTATGTTGTCAGAAGGGAAATTGGTCATGAGATTTCTGTCATCCATATTTGGCCTGACCGTGACGGCGTTGGCTTTCATGGTTGCTGCGGGTTTGTCGAGTGCGCACGCCGATGAATATGCTTCCACGGTTTCAACGTGGACCTCCTATAAAGACGTCGGCGCATGGTTGGATGAAAATTTCAAATTCAGCAGTCGTCGCCAAAAGGCCATCCGTAGTCGCCTCGCAAAACAAGGCCCGGTGGGTATCCTCATTCGAAATCCAGAAACGCTCTTTAAGGACAAAGTCGGTTATTGCGCCGATGCCGCGCACTTTGCCCTGGATGCTCTGGGCAAAATTTCGCCCGAATACAATCCGGGTTGGGTCTTCGTGGAAAATGCTGTCAAAGGGAAGCCTAACCACTGGGTCACTGGCTTCACCGTAGGCACAAAGCTCTACATCATGGATTACGGCGCCGGTCACAATTGGGACGCATTGAACGGAATTCACGGTCCCTATGACACGTTGAATGACTATAAGGGCTTTCTGGCCTCACTGAGCGTTCATGGTTTTAAGGTGCACGATGTCCGCTGGCGGAATATGCCAGGAAAAGTGGACTGAGAATACGCAGGTCCGCAGCCATAAGCCCACAGCCACGGTCCCGGCGTCACAGGGGGATCAGTTGACGACCCGCCAGCTGCCATCTGGCTGACGGCAAGCGGTGCCATAGGCTTTTTCTTCCTGACCGCCGACAATGATAACCTGTTCGTATTCGCGGCAATAGTCGCCACTGGCCTGCTTGTAGGTTCGGGTCGGGGTGACGGTTCCGCTGTTGCCGGAATCGGGGTTGTTCCAGCTGGATGTTGCGCCTGTTTCGGTGTGTTCCAAGGACGCCTGACTGGTGCGTTCCAGCATCAAGCGGTCGGTTTGGTCAAGAGAACGGCCAACGGACGATCCCGCGATGGCACCGATGATGGCGCCGGCGCCGGTGGCCCACAGTTGCCCTTCGCCACCGCCGACTTTCGATCCAAGGAAACCGCCTAGCACTGCGCCAGTGATGGCACCGAGCGTTTCTTTCTGTCCAGCTTGCTGGGTGGTGTCACAGCCCGCACCCAGCAAGGCCACGGAAAGGATAAGGGGAATAGCGATGCGTCTCATTTCGACCTCCCATTTCAGTCGTTTTTGCCTAGCTTTGGCGTCTCGACCATTATACTCCTTTTTTAGAGCGTAGCGAATGCTCCTGAACGTAAGGGTTGTTGTCGGGGCCGTTGCGAGTGGCTGGCTCGCGACAGCAAGACACCAGCCGTGCATCGGTGCTAAAATCCAAACCGTCGACGGTGTCGACCAGAGAAACGATTTAAGGAAAGACGAAATGCCAAAAGTGCACTCCGCCGTGTCCATTCTTGCCGTGTTGGGGCTATTGGGGGGGCTTGGCGCAGGTATGCCGACGCCTACCCATGCTCAGTCCACGACGCCAGAGGATAATCCGCAGGAATTGTTCGAAGGTGCGACCCGCATGGCGATGAAGGCGCTGGAACTGCTGATCAAGACGCTGCCCCAGTACGACCCACCCGTGATATTGGAAAATGGCGACATCCTGATCCGCCGCATTCGTCCCGATGACAAAGAGTCGGGTTCCGATACCGTGCAGCCACCTGCAGATCATATCTGAGCGCGACAAGACACCCCTTTTAGCCCCCAAATATTAGCGCCATCACGGTACTCTTTTTAGGAGAGGGGGCTTGTCTATGTTCTTCAAATGGAGTATAAATTGTGAGTTAGCTGAGGCATGTGATTAAACCAAGTAAATCACCTGACTTGATTAACACTTTTTTTTACGTTTGTCAATGCATGCGACGTAAAAAAATAGCGGGGTCAAAACGACCCCGCTATTCATATGGTGACGGTCCAGAATGGTCCTGATCCTAGGAGCAGGAACATATTAGGTGATCACCCTTTTCCAGTTATCACCTTAGCTCCTGTCTCCGACTTCATCAATGCCAGATAAACGGAGATCGTTAATGGCTAAATTGAATGATCGAGATATTGCTGACATCAAGGCACGTCTTCTGAATGGTGATTTCCAGCATGTGATCGCTGCGGATTACGGTGTGAATCAGGGGCGAGTTTGTGAAATCAACCGAGGAAAGCGTGGTCTACATGTTTCTCCCAAGCGTAAGGAGTCTGGTGATGCCTAAAAAGCAAACATCTTCAAAAGTTTCAACACTGGCGGCTAAAATTTTGAGTGGGCAAAAGAAACCTACCAATTCGGAGGCAAAAACTCTTGCTGCCTCAGTCTTGGCACAAGACGAAATGAAAGGGCAGAGCAAGAAACGCAATTGAGCGGTGGCTCAGTTACTTAAGCAAAAAGCCCCCCAGAAATGGGGGGCTTTTTTATTATTTATGAAATTGTCACAGATGCATATGCCAAAAAAGGAGGGCGCAGCGCTTGGTGCTGAACGCCCCCTAAGTGATCCAGGGAGGAGTCTGGATCGCGTTTCTGTGTAACCGAGAAGGGCTGCTCCCATTGGAGCAGCCCTTGTTTCGTGACGGAAGGCTTATGAGCAACCCGTCGTGCCGCCGCAGGTGTCGCACTTCAAGCAGGTGCCGTTGCGCACCAGGGTGAAGTTGCCGCACTCGGGGCAATCGTCGCCTTCGTAACCGCGTATGCGGGCTTCACGCACGCGCTCCATGTGGATGTCCACGGTCTCGACCAGTGTGGTTTCGACGTTCATTGAACTGCCGGCTTGGGCCATGCCGCCGGACAGGGACTGGGGCATGCCGCCACCACCCGATGCGGCAACCGCCTGAGTTTTCTGGGCTGCCGGAGCAACCGCAGCTGCAGGCTTGGCCTTTTTCTTGTCCGCGGCACCACCCTTGATGACGGTGAGCTTTTGCGAACGCACAAAGCCCTGAGAGGTCAGTTTCTCAACCGCGTTGATAGCGTCTTCCATCAGGTTCATGTCGCTTTCGTCATGGCCCTCGCCCATGGCGTCGGGCATCAGGTCGGCAGGCTTGACGTGCGCCAGATCGTTGCGCGCCAGATAGCTCACCGCCAGTTCGCGGAAGATGTAATCGAGGATCGAGGTCGCCATCTTGATGGTCTCGTTGCCTTCGACAAGACCCGACGGTTCGAAGCGGGTGAAGGTGAAGGCCTCGACGAACTCTTCCATGGGCACGCCGTATTGCAGGCCAATGGAAATGGCGATGGCGAAGTTGTTCATCAAGGAGCGGAACGCCGCGCCTTCTTTGTGCATATCGATGAATACCTCACCGATGCGCCCATCGTCATATTCGCCGGTGCGCAGGTAGACCTTATGGCCGCCGACGATGGCTTTTTGGGTATAACCTTTGCGCCGATCGGGCAGTTTTTCACGTTCGACGATGCGTTCGATCACACGCTCGGTAATGACCCCGGCACGCGCTGCGGTGGCGATGTTGCCGTTGTAAGCCTCGGACAGGGTTTCGTCATCTTCACCGATGTCTTCGTCTTCGATCAGCGAGGCCTGCAGCGGCTGGCTCAGTTTGGAACCATCGCGGTACAGCGCGTTGGCTTTGATGCCCAGCTGCCAAGACAGCATGTAAGCGTCTTTGCAGTCTTCGACCGTTGCGTCGTTGGGCATGTTGATGGTTTTGGAAATCGCGCCGGTGATGAACGGCTGGGATGCCGCCATCATGCGGATGTGGCTTTCCACCGACAAGAAGCGCTTGCCGATACGTCCGCAAGCATTGGCGCAATCGAACACGGACAGGTGCTCTTCTGCCAAGTGCGGTGCGCCTTCGAGTGTCATTGCGCCGCAGACGTGGGTGTTGGCGGCTTCGATGTCGTCCTTGCTGAAGCCCAGATGCGCCAGCATATCGAACGAGAAGTCGTCAAGCTGGCTGGCTTCGATGCCGAGTGTCTGGGTGCAAAATTCTTCGCCGAGCGTCCACTTGTTGAAGGCGAACTTGATGTCGAAGGCGTCTTTCAAAGCCGCTTCGAGCGCGCCGATGATTTCTTCGGTGAAGCCCTTACCCATCAGGGCCGCGTGGTTGATCGCGCCCTTGTAGCCTTTCAACGAGCTGTGGCCCAAGGCATAGCGTTCCATGGCTTCGGTTTCGACATCGTTGTAGCCGAGGCGGTCGAGTGCCGCGGGGACCATGCGGTTGATGATTTTGAAGTAACCGCCACCGGCGAGTTTCTTGAATTTCACCAAGGCGAAGTCCGGCTCGATCCCGGTGGTGTCGCAATCCATGACCAGTCCGATGGTGCCGGTCGGCGCGACCACCGTGGTTTGGGCGTTGCGATAGCCGTGGACTTGACCCAGTTCTAGGGCATTGTCCCAGGCTTCGCGAGAGGCCACCACAAGCGCGCCGTCAGGGCAGCTGTCGGCGTCGAGCGGAACGGGCAAAACCGACAGGTCTTCATAGCCGGTGGCTTCCGAATGCGCGGCGCGGCGGTGGTTGCGGATCACCTTGAGCATGGCGTCGGCGTTCTTGGCGTAGCCTGGGAACGCGCCCATTTGACCAGCCATTTCGGCGGAGGTGGCATAAGCAACACCGGTCATCAGCGCGGAGATTGCACCGCAAATGGCGCGGCCTTCGTCACTGTCGTAAGCGTGGCCGGCCGCCATCAAGAAACCGCCGATGTTGGCGAAGCCAAGACCCAGCGTGCGGTACTCGTAGCTGAGCTGTGCAATTTCCGCCGACGGGAACTGGGCCATCACAACCGCAATTTCCAAAGTAACGGTCCACAGGCGTACCGCGTGTTCGAACGCGGGTACGTCCAGCGATGCGTCGTCAGGCTTTTGGAAGTTGTAGAGGTTCAGAGAGGCCAGATTGCACGCTGTGTCATCAAGGAACATGTATTCCGAACATGGGTTAGACGCATTGATACGGCCGGATTCGGGGCAGGTGTGCCATTCGTTGATGGTGCTGTCGTACTGGAGGCCGGGGTCTGCACACGCCCATGCGGCATGGCCGATGTTTTCCCACAAATCGCGGGCTTTGATGCGTTTGTGCACTTCACCGTTGGTACGGCGGAGCAATTCCCATTCGCCGTCCTGCAGAACGCGTTCCAAGAAGTCGTTGGTGATGCGCACGGTGTTGTTGGAGTTTTGGCCCGCGACGGTCATGTAGGCTTCGGAATCCCAATCGGTATTGAATTCCGGGAAGTTGACGTCGGTGTAGCCCTGACGTGCGAACTGGATCACGCGCTGAACGTAGTTTTCAGGGATCATCGCGCGACGCGCGGCCAAGATGGCTTTCTTCAGCGCCGGGTTCTCTTTGGGCAGGAAACGATTTTCATCGTCGCCGTCCGCACCGCCGTGACAGGCCGCCATGACGGCGTTCATGTGCTTGGAGACGGTCTTGGAACCGGTGACGAGCGCCGCAACTTTCTGTTCTTCGGTGACTTTCCAGTTCACGAAGTTCTCGATATCGGGGTGGTCGACGTTGACCACGACCATTTTCGCCGCACGGCGCGTGGTGCCGCCGGACTTGATGGCACCCGCTGCGCGATCGCCGATTTTCAAGAAGCTCATTAGGCCGGACGACTTGCCGCCACCCGACAACGGCTCGTTTTCAGCGCGCAGGTTGGAGAAGTTGGAACCGGTGCCGGAACCATATTTGAACAAGCGGGCTTCACGCACCCACAAATCCATGATGCCGCCATCACCGACCAGGTCGTCGCCGATGGATTGAATGAAGCAGGCGTGGGGCTGGGGGTGTTCGTATGAGGACTTGGATTTGGTCAGCTTGCCAGTGGCAAAATCAACATAGTGGTGACCTTGGGCCGGACCATCAATGCCATAAGCCCAGTGCAGTCCGGTGTTGAACCACTGCGGAGAGTTTGGCGCAGCCATCTGCTTGCACAGCATGTAGCGCATTTCGTCGTGGTAAGCGGATGCATCTTCTTCGCTGTCGAAGTAGCCGCCTTTCCAACCCCAATAGGCCCAGGTGCCAGCCAAACGATCAAAGACCTGCTTGGCGCTGATTTCGGACGTGGTGCGTTGTTCTGCGGTGAGCTTTTTCAGCGCGGCCTTATCGGGCTCGGAACGCCACAGAAATTCCGGCACGTCCTTTTCAGGAACTGGCTTAAGCGCGGCAGACACGCCAGCTTTGCGGAAATACTTCTGTGCGATCACATCACAGGCAACCTGAGTCCAGGACGCAGGGGCTTCCATGTCATCGAGTTGGAACACGATCGAACCATCCGGGTTACGGATCTCGCTCGCCGTGGTACGGAATTCGATGTTGGCGTAGGGCGATTGCCCCTGTTTCGTGAAGTGACGCTGAATACGCATATGAGCCCAGACCCCAGGTTCTTGTGGTTGTGTACAATGGTGTATGGACAGGAGCTATCCCGCAGCTCCTAATCCCCCAGATTGCCCCGAAATGGTCGCTTTGAACGACGTTACGGTTGTTAGAGGTGCTTAAACACCACCAAGTGTGCCGTCAGTAACGGTGCGACACAATATGTAGACCATGACGGGTTAACGCTCAATGAATCTTCTCGGTCCGGGGCACAAAAAAATGTGCATAAAAATCTTTTGGACGCTAAATGTTGTGCTCTTACAGGCGGTTGCCGGGGGAGGATTAGGCATTGCGTTAAATCAAACTTATGCGACTAATCTGTTTCATCTATGGGAGGGGACAAGTCCGTACGATGCCTTGCAAAATGGCCTCAATGAGAGGTGGGGGCGCGAATTTCTGGGGGGTGCGGCACTGTTTCGGGGATGAAATGACCGGGTGAGAATCGGGCTTATTTGATATTGCTTATATAGAAGAGGGCGTTGAGGGAACGCGATGCTCTAGACGGATCGAAGTGCCCATGCGATAAAAGTCTCGCTCCGTCGACGTGGTGATTCCTCACCGACGTGTCGTATACGATATGTGGAGCGTGGTTAAGATTATGTGGAGACACCAGATCTATGGATATCGGCAGCTTCGGTACGCACCTTTATACTCTGCTTCATGGCGAGCAGGTGGGCTCCGACGAGTTTGGCAACAAGTACTACCGCAATGAAAAGAAGCTCAACGGCCGGGAACGGCGCTGGGTGATTTTCAAGGGTAAGAAAGAAGCTTCAAAAATTCCGCCTGAATGGCATGCCTGGATGCACCACACTACGGACACTCCCCTGTCCGAAGCAGCCGCTCAACCAAAAGAGTGGCAGGAATCGCATGTGCCAAATCTGACCGGTACGCTTAATGCTTACCATCCTCAGGGCAGTGATCAGCGGGGGGGCACGCGTGCCTCGGCCTCCAGCGACTATGAAGCCTGGTCTCCCGGAGATTAATTTTGCGTCTTGATCAGCGGAGAGCGGAAACCTCAAGCCATGCGAAATGACGACAATCACAATACAGTTGTGGGCGGCGCGGTGATGCTGGTCCTGGCTTTGGTGTTTGCGCTTTCTTATGGGGGCAAGGATTTGAGCGCCAAGGCCAATGTCGGTACCTATCCCGTGACGGCAGTGTTCAATCGGGTCGATGGGTTGTTCGAAGGCGACGAAGTGCTTTTGGGGGGGATTCGCATCGGTACCGTGGGGGTGCAGCGCCTGGATAAAAATTTTCGCGCCGTTGTGACGCTGGAAATCGATAGCGCCATCAAATTGCCGATCGATAGCGCCGCGGCCATACATACGGATGGATTGTTCGGTTCCAAGTTTGTGGTTTTCGAACCCGGCGTGGAAGAGCAGTTCATGACGTCCGGTGATGACGTTCAGTATACGCAAGGATCCGTGATTGTCGGGGAGCTGCTGGGCTTGATCATTGACGAGGGGCATGCGCGTCAAGCCAAACAGGCTGCCCAATCGAATGCCGGGGCATCACAATCCAAGCGACAAGAACAGGGGAATTGATCATGGGCCGCAATGCGATTGAAACCGTGATGGGCGCTGCCGTTTTGCTGGTAGCGGCCGTGTTCGTATATTTCGCTTACAACACCGCGCAGATTAAGGCGGTTTCGGGTTATGAAATTTCGGCGCGATTTTTTAAAATCGGGGGGTTGGGCAAAGGCTCCGACGTGCGCATCAGTGGCATCAAGGTTGGTACCGTGGTGTCGAACAGTCTTGACCCGGTTACCTATGACGCCGTTGTGACCATGTCGATCCGCCCAGACATCAAGCTTCCGACAGACACTGCGGCAACCATCGCCTCGTCGGGCATGCTTGGCGATAAGTACGTGATGCTGGTGCCCGGTCAAGCTCAAGACCAGCTTGCCGTCGGTGGCGTGATCACCAACACCAAGGACTTCCGCTCGCTTGAAGATCAGGTCGGTGAGATCATTTTCCTCGCCACCGGTGGGGATGAAGCCAAGCCATAAAGGCTCATTGCTGCATTGCAAAAAGGGGTGTTGCTATTTACAGCCAGTTTTCGTAATTAGTGGGTTCCCCCAGGTTCACAACAAGAGACCATTTCATGATCAAAGCGCAGCAGACTTGGAGCCCCGAAACCTACCTCAGGCACGGGGCTTTCGTATCGCTTTTGGGCGAGCCTGTGGTTCAGGTTCTAGCGCCGAAGGCAGGCGAACGAATTCTCGACCTTGGCTGTGGCGAAGGTATTCTCACTGAAAAAATCGTGGCCGCCGGCGCAGATGTGCTGGGTATTGATAACAGTGAAATCCAGGTCGAAGGCGCGCGGGCTCGCGGTCTGAGCGCCACCGCCATGGATGGTCTCGATATGGAGTTCGAAAACGAATTCGACGCCGTGTTTTCCAACGCGGCGCTGCACTGGATGAGCCCGCTGTCGAAGGTGTTTGAAAACGTCTATCGCGCGCTCAAACCGGGTGGACGCTTTGTCGCAGAAATGGGCGGTGCGGGGAATATTCAGACGATCCGCATGGCGCTGTACAATGCGTTGATGCGGCGCGGAATCGATCCTTCGATCTATGACCCGTGGTCGTATCTTGGCGATAGTTCCGCCAAGATGATGCTCCAGCGTGTGGGGTTCGAGGCCCGTTCGGTGACCCTGATCCGTCGCCCGACCGATCTGCCCGGCGATATTGGACCGTGGTTGGAAACGTTCGCGGGCAGCTTTTTGCAGCCGGTTGCCGAAGACCAGCGTGCGGCGCTGATCGACGAAGTGCGTGATCACTTGCAATCGGATCTTTTTGACCCGAATAATAAGTGGGTCGCCGATTATGTACGTCTTCGTTTCAAGGTGGTGAAACCTGCATGAAAATAGCGTTAGGAACCGAACGCAAAAGCGGCTTGAAGAGCATCTTGATGGCTCTGATGCTGCCCCTTGCGCTTTGGTCTGGTTCCGCGTGGGGCGAACCTTATGGAACTGTGGTTCTGCAGGGCTTGGACAAAGTCACAGCGCGGGTAACGACGTTGAATGTGGATATTGGCGATGTGGCACGATTTGGTACCTTGGAAATTATCGCTCGCCATTGCGATAAGCGCCCACCGGAAGATCCCCCCGAAAGTGCCGCATTTCTAGATATCTGGGAAGTGCGCCTAGGCGAAGCCGCGGTGGGAATTTTTCGGGGTTGGATGTTCGCATCCAGTCCAGGTCTCAATGCGCTGGAACACCCGGTCTATGATGTGTGGGTCAAGGATTGCGCGAACAAGCTTTCGATTTCCGAAGACAACTCTGCATCTGATGGATCGTTGCCGGTCATCCCTCCGGGAAACTGACCATCGATACTGAGCGCGCTTTGCAGCCGTTCGATATATTCCCAGCCTGAAATTTCCACGGCGCCCATTGTGCTCAGGTGCTCGGTTATGAACTGGGTATCGAGCAGGGCAAATCCGCCCAGTCTAAGGCGCGCAACCAAATGCACCAGTGCGACCTTGGAGGCGCTGGTGCGGGTTGAAAACATGCTTTCGCCCATAAATGCGCCGCGCAGGCTTATGCCGTATAGCCCCCCGACCAATTCACCGTCTTGCCAGCATTCGATGGAGTGGGCGAGGCCGAGTTCAAACATCTCCACGTAGGCGCGGATGATTTCGTCGTTGATCCAGGTGCCGCCCGGATCGCCTTCTTTATCGTCATGCCCGGGACGAGGCTGAGCGCAGGCTTCGATCACGCGGTGAAAGGCTTGATCTGCGGTGATCGTAAATGCACCCCGGCGCAGCACTTTGCGCAACGACTTGGAGATATGCAGCCCGTCCAACGGGATCACGCCGCGCATTTCCGGATCAACCCAGAATATGGTCGGGTCGTCGCGCGCCTCGGACATGGGAAATACACCCGCTGCATAGGCGCGGACCAAGGTCTCGGGGGATAGTTTGTGCGGTCCGGGAATGGGGCGTGCTGCCATATGGGGCGTGGGTCCGAGAATGAAAGGGGGCGAAAGTCTCCCCCAATATAGGGTAGGCTCAGGCGTATTTCACCTATGATGTCTCGCAATCGAGTGGGGACAGGATTTTTTTGACGCTGAGGAACCCGGGTGGTATCGTTGAGCGGACCGAAACCATCATTTCACACGTTTTTCCAAACATGGGAGCCATGCTATGCCGCTCTTGGTTCGATTTTTGTTGGTTCATGCCGCGATAGGATTTGCCATTGCCTTTGTGCTCGTGGGGATCGTATTGGCGGTCGATTTCGACGGTTTGCGCACCTTGATGCTGGCGTCGGACGTCGGGCTTGTGGCCCTGTTCATGTTTACTTTTTTTTCGGGTCTCACCTGCGCCAGTGTTCAGATCGGCGCGGCAGTGATGTTGCTTGGTGAGGACAGTGGGAATGACCAAAGCGGCGGCCATTTTTTAAGCCGTATGCGCGATCATGTACGTGCGTGGCTGGCACCGCCCCCGAAACGCATCCCGGTCCCCATTAAAAAGTGATCGTGCGGGAAACCGGGCGCGTGTTCAGGTCTGGCCTTAAGCGAACGCGTTCAGGACGATGTCGCCCAGAAAAAACATCCAGCTGAGCATCACTGCGCCGATTGCGATGATCAGCACGGGTAGGTTTTCGGATCCGAGGCTCCACACAAAAGCAATAACCTTTGCCATCTTTTTTCTCCTTGATAGAGTTTTTTTATTCGGGGGAGGCGAGGGGACAATTTCACATTTGATAAATAAGTCAATTGGATTATATCGATTCAAAGCAACTTAAAAACCTACGGATGTAAAAGTATTTTTACACAACGCGTGTAAGGCGTTTTGTGGATTTGTGAGGCCGTTTTCAGCATAAAAAAACGCCCCCATATGGATGGGGGCGTTTGCATTTATAAATGGCAGAGAGCGATTTACGCCTCGTCCTCTTCCATGAAACGTTCAAGCCAGTGAATGTCGTAATCGCCGTTCACGATATCGGGCGCGGTGACCAGTCTTTGATGGAGTGGGATGGTCGTTTTCAGCCCGTCGATGACGTATTCCGAAAGTGCTCGGCGCAGACGCATCAGGCATTCATTGCGGGTGGTGCCATGCACGATCAGCTTGGCGACCATGGAATCGTAATATGGCGGCACGTTGTAGCCGGTGTAAAGGCCACTATCGACGCGTACACCCAATCCACCCGGTGCATGATAAATGCCGACCTTGCCGGGGCACGGCATGAAGGTAACCGGGTCTTCGGCGTTGATGCGGCATTCGATCGCGTGGCCGATAAATGGGATGTCGTCTTGGGTGTAGCCCAGTGGCGCACCGGCGGAGATACGGATCATCTCGCGCACCAGGTCCAGGCGCGTGATCATTTCCGTGACCGGGTGTTCCACCTGCAAACGGGTGTTCATTTCGATGAAATAGAACTCGCCGTCTTCATACAGGAACTCGATGGTACCTACTGAACGGTAACCGATTTTCTTCACGGCATCAGCGGCGATCTTGCCGATTTTTTCACGCTGTTCTTTGTTCAGGGCTGGCGAGGGTGCCTCTTCCAGAACCTTTTGATGGCGGCGCTGCAACGAACAATCGCGTTCGCCCAGATGCACCACATTGCCGTAATTGTCGGCCAGCACCTGAATTTCGATGTGGCGCGGCTTGGTCAGGAATTTTTCGATGTAAACTTCGCCGTTGCCAAACGCGCTTTCCGCTTCGGCTCGTGCTGAGCGGTAGGCGAGTTCAAGATCATCGGCAGTTGGCGCCATTTTCATGCCGCGCCCGCCGCCACCAGCAGTGGCCTTGATGATCACCGGATAGCCCATTTCTTCACAGACTTTGACCGCATCTTCGTAAGTATCGACGCCGCCATCTGATCCGGGCACCACCGGAATGCCTGCCTTCATAACCGCATCTTTAGCAGCGATCTTGTCGCCCATCAGGGTGATGTGTTCAGCGGTGGGACCGATGAAGACAAAGCCGTGTTCTTCAACCATTGAGGCGAAGTGCGCATTTTCAGAAAGAAAGCCATAGCCTGGATGAATGGCGTCGGCACCTGAAATTTGCGCCGCAGATAAAATTGCAGCGATGTTGAGATAGCTGTCTTTGGCTGCCGGTGGACCGATGCACACGGCTTCGTCGGCGAGGCGCACATGCATGGCGCTTTCATCGGCTGTGGAGTGTACCGCGACGGTGCGGATACCCATTTCGTGGCACGCGCGCAAAATGCGAAGCGCGATTTCACCCCGGTTGGCGATCAGGACCTTGTCGAACATGGATACGCTGCCTCGCCGTTTATTCGATGATCAGAAGGGGTTCGCCGAATTCAACCGGAGAGCCACTTTCCACCAATATGTTTTTCACCGTTCCGCTGCGCGGAGCCTTGATTTGGTTGAACACCTTCATGGCTTCAATCAGAAGCACCACCTGGCCTTCGCTGACGGTATCGCCGACATTGATAAACGCCGCCGCACCGGGTTCCGCTGCGGTGTAAGCAACGCCGACCATCGGTGAGGTTACAACGCCGGGGTGGTCGGCATGTGAAGCGGGGGTCGCTTCCGCCGGGGCAGGTGCCGCAACCGCCGGAGCGGCAGGGGCGTAGGCAGAAACGGTGGTGCCGCCGCGGGCGACGCGAACGGAAAAGTCGTCCTGGCTGATCTCGATCTCGGTCAGGCCGGTGTCGTCCATCAAGCCGGCGAGTTTGCGGATCAGGTCGTCATCGACGTCGATTTTTTTGCTCATGAGCGATTGGTCTCACTTATTGGTCAACATGCGCGCGGCGGATTCCAAAGCCATCTCGTAGCCAAAGCCGCCAAAGCCGCAAATCATGCCTTGGGCGATTTTGGAAACATAGGAGTGATGGCGAAATTCTTCGCGCTGGTGAATGTTGGAAAGGTGTACTTCGATTGTGGGCAAACCCACGGCCCTAAGCGCGTCTAAAAGCGCCACCGACGTGTGCGAATAGGCACCGGCGTTGACGATCAACAGGTCGTGCGTGTCGCGGGCTTGCTGAACCCAGTCCACCAATTGGCCTTCGGCATTGGTTTGGCGGAATTCGATTTCTAGACCCAGATCCTTCGCGCGGGCACGGCAATTGGCCTCGATGCTTGCAAGCGTTTCCACGCCGTAAACATCGGGTTCGCGCGTTCCCAAAAGGTTGAGGTTCGGCCCGTTCAGGACCAAGACCTTGCCAGACATATTTGAATTCCCCCGGCCCAGTGACCTCGGATCTTGTGGCCTCGGATTGTTGCCGCGTTTGGGCGAATAATCCCTCGATACTGTATGCGCGGTTTATAGCACGCGCATTCCCTTGTGGAATAGGGACTTTGGCCTATGTTACAACGCAGAGCACACAAGACCAGCCGAAACGGCAAAAATTAAGGGTAAAAAAGGAAGGTCAAAGGGCCATGCGTCTCACCATCAACGGCGAATCCCAGGATTTTGAAGCTGCACTCACGGTAAATGAGCTGTTGGGGCGAATCGGTCTCGACCCCGCCAAGGTCGCGGTGGAGCGGAATTTGGAGATTGTGCCCAAGTCCACATACGGCGAAGCGCCGCTCAGCGACGGGGATAAATTGGAAATCGTCCACTTCATCGGCGGTGGCGCACCCGACACCCCGTGCGGTGAGGTTGGCAGCAACGGCGATTGCTTCGAAGTCGCGGGCGAACCTTATTGGTCGCGCCTGTTGGTCGGTACCGGCAAGTACAAGGATTTCGAAGAAACCAAAAAAGCCATTGAGGCTTCGGGTGCGGAAATCGTCACCGTGGCGGTGCGCCGCGTCAACGTTTCCAACCCCGGCGAGCCGATGTTGACCGACTACGTCGATCCCAAGACCTACACTTATCTACCCAACACCGCGTTTTGCTACACAGCGGACGAAGCGGTGCGCACCTTGCGCCTGGCGCGCGAAGCGGGGGGCTGGGATTTGGTCAAACTGGAAGTGCTGGGCGATCAAAAAACGCTCTATCCCAACATGCCTGAAACCCTGAAGGCCGCCGAGACGCTGATCAAAGAAGGCTTCAAGGTGATGGTTTACTGCGCCGACGATCCTATTCAGGCCAAAATTTTGGAAGACATGGGCTGCGTCGCGATTATGCCGCTGGCCGCGCCCATCGGTTCGGGGTTGGGTATCCAAAACCCGGTCGGCATCCGCATGATCATCGAACAGTCCAACGTGCCGGTTCTGGTGGATGCGGGCGTGGGTACGGCGTCCGACGCCGCCATCGCCATGGAACTGGGCTGCGACGGCGTGTTGATGAACACGGCCATCGCCGAAGCCAAGGACCCCATCAAGATGGCCCGTGCCATGAAAATGGCGGTCGAGGCCGGGCGTCTCGCCTATTTGGCGGGCCGCATGCCGAAAAAAATGTATGCTGATCCAAGCTCGCCGCTGGCGGGGCTGATTTAATGCAAGCGCGGTTAACGGAGTAGGGCCATGAGCCTTGATGTCTGGGTATCGTTTGTCACATTGACGCTCATCGCGGTGCTGTCACCGGGACCAGCGGTGTTGCTGGCCATCACGCATGGCAGTCAGTTTGGTATCAGGCGTGCCGTCTTTCCGATTTTGGGCAATATCACGGGGCTGGCAATCTTGATGAGCCTGACCGTGATCGGCGTGGGGACGATTCTTGAAGCGTCGTCACAGTGGTTTTTCTGGCTGCGCATTGCAGGTGGGTTATATCTGGTCTATCTGGGCATTCGGCTTCTCCGTAGTGCACAAACATCTTTGGGGGATCAGATTAACCAAGTCGAACAGCTGGTCACCGTGCCGTCACGTCGAAAAAGTTACCTGCAAGGGGTTGGCGTTGCGCTGAGCAATCCCAAGGCATTGCTGTTCATCGGGGCACTCTTTCCACAGTTTGTCGATATCGCGCATCCGGTTTGGACACAATTGATGATCTTGGGTGTGACGTTAATGGCGATGTCCTTTTGCGGGCTGCTTCTGTGGGCAGCTTTTTCGCGAGCTTTGATCGCTCGGGGGCGCCAAGCCCTGTACGGCAAGATCAACAAAATCACCGGATCGCTTTTTATCGCATTTGGTATCGCGCTGGCTGCCGGTAGTCGTTGAGTATGGGCTGAATGCCGCATTATGGCGCCGATTTTCACGAGAGGATGTCACGGCTGCGGTTTTCGGCCTTCAATCAGGTCTCGCATCGGTTTGATGGTCTCAACCATATGATCCAAAAAGGCTCGAATGCGAGCGGTGTAACGTAGGTCTTCGTGAACCAACAGCCAGATATCGCGATGGCTGATGACCTTGGCTGGTTGAATCCGTGTCAGGGTGGCGTCTGCATCCCCCATAAAACAGGGAAGGATCGTCGCGCCGACGCCCTGACGGGCCGCTTCTAAAAGAGACGGCACGGAATCGATGCGCAAACGACACGCAGAATCAGGAATTGTCGGCATAAGCTGCGGCCAATTGGAAGATGCCGAACCATCATCCCAATTCAACCAAACCATGCGTTCAACGCGATTGTCGTGCGCAGATACATATTCGCGTGAACCATACATGGCGAAGGCCGCCGTCGCGAGCTTACGTCCGACGAGGCTTTCGTGAGGAGTGTTTGAAACCCGCAGGGCCACGTCAGCTTCAATGCCATCAAGGGCAACCACGTCGTAAGAGGTCAAAATCCGCAGATTGATGTCCGGGTAGCGTTGCAGAAACGAGGACGTGACCGGAAACAACAGATGGTTTGAGAGCGTGTCTGCCGTGGCCACCCGGATCGTTCCCGACAGGCTTTGGTCTTGCCCGACAAGAGCACGGTCCAACGTAACGATTTCTTCTTCAATGCGCAGTGCCGAGGCGTACAGGCGTTCGCCCGCGGGACTTAAGGCGTAACCGCTTCCCGAACGATCGAATAGACGGACCCCCAAACGCTTTTCGAAGACCGAAAGGCGTCGAGAAACGGTGCTCTGATCAACCCGCAAATCCCGCGCCCCCGCAGCCCCAGAGCCCGCGCGCGCCGCAGCGATGAAAATCCGAATGTCGTCCCAATTGTCCATATATGCAAATTTACATAGATTAATTGAATGATTCCATATGTAAATGCATTTTCGAAATAGTTAAGGTCTCCCATCAAACGCATCAATCAGGATCGGAATGTTTACAATGACTGCTTATTTCGTCGCTCAATTCACCGTCAAAAATGCGGACACTTTGGCGTCTTATTCAAAAAAGGCTGGCCCGGTCATTGCCTCTCACGGGGGGGAAGTGATCTTCAAGAGTGCAACCGGCGAGGCCCTGGATGGCGTCAATCCTCACAAGGGCATCGCGGTATTTGCCTTTCCCAGCGAACAGGCCATGAAGGAATGCCACGCATCTAGAGATTATCAGAGCCTCGTCAATGAGCGTTGCCAGGGGGCGGACATGGTGATCAGCGGTTACGTCGCGGTTTAACCTTCGGCGCGTTCGACCATGCCGGCGGCGTTTTTGAGTGCGCCGTCGGTCAGTTCCAGGCCTAAGAACCGCGCCGGATCGACCGGGCCGGGCAGGGTCAGGTTTGCGGCCAGCGCGCGGCTGAAGCCGAAGCGATGGTAATACGGCTCATCACCGACCAGGATTACGGCGTCCCAACCCATTTTCTTGGCGCTGTTCAAGCTCGTTGTCATCAGGGCACTGCCGACGCCGCGTCCGTGTTCGTCGGGGTGGATGGCGATCGGTCCCAACAACAAGGCTCTCGGCACACCGGGAATTTTCACCTGCCAATAGCGGATGGTGCCGAGGAGTTGCGTGCCAGCGATACTGACCAAGCATAATTCGGAGATCGGAGCCAAGCCGTCGCGTAGCCGGTACGCGGTCTTGCTCAAGCGATCTGGTCCGAAATTGAGATCGACTAAGGATTCTATGGCTTGTGCGTGCTGGGGCTGTTCCAGCATGACGAACGGGGCGGTGTTGTTTGTGGGCACTATAGAATTCTCCTCGACCCTAGATGCACACGGTCGCAAGCGGATCGAAGCCGTTGAAGCTCACTGCCGAATAGGTGGTGGTGTAGGCTCCCGTGGATAGGATCAGGACTTTATCGCCCTCCTTTAGGTTCAGTGGCAAGGCGTAGTCGGTATTTTCGTACATGATGTCGGCTGAATCACAGGTCGGCCCGGCCAAGATCACCGGCCCGGTTTTCCCGCCGTCGTGCGGTGTGAGAAGGCGGTACTTGATCGCTTCGTTCATGGTTTCGGCCAGACCTGAGAATTTACCGATGTCGAGATACACCCAGCGTTTGTCTTCGTAGACGCTTTTTTTCGAGATCAGCACCACTTCGGCCTGGATCACGCCCGCGTCACCCACCAGCGAGCGGCCCGGTTCGAGGATGATCTCCGGTAGCTCGTCGCCAAAATAGTACGCCATGGCGGTCATGATTTTTTCGCTGTAGTCCTCAAGCGTATGCACGGCGGTGCGGTAACGCGACGGGAATCCACCGCCCATGTCGATTAAACTTAGGGTGACACCATGCGCTTTGGCTTGCTCGAACAGCTCAGCGACCTTGGCGATGGCAGGTCCCCACCGGTCCAAATTGGTTTGTTGAGAGCCGACATGAAACGATACGCCATGCGCATCCAAGCCCAATTCCTGGGCCTGGACCAGCAAATCGATCGCCATTTCCGGGGGGCAACCGAACTTGCGCGACAGCGGCCATTCGGCACCGCCGCTCTCCACCAAGATGCGGCAATAGACCTTGGAGCCGGGCGCGCTGGTGGCGATCTTGATCAGTTCGCTCTCGCTGTCGAAAGCGAACAAGCGAATGCCTTTGGAATACGCGTGGGCGATGTCGGCCTGCTTTTTGATGGTGTTGCCGTACGAAATGCGCGACGGCGCAATACCCAGCTTGAGGCACAGGTCAAATTCGCCAGGGCTGGCGGTGTCGAAACTTGATCCAAGAGCCGCCAGACGCACCAAGATTTCTTCCGCCGGGTTGGCTTTGACTGCGTAATACACGTTGGCCAAAGGCAGAGCGTTGGTCATGGTGGCGTAGTTGTGTGCGACCAAGTCCACGTCCACAACCAGGCACGGGGAGGGCAGGTCGCTTGTGGCAAGAAAGTCTGCGATCCGCGGCGGCAGGTCGCCTTGCTCTGCGGGAAGTGGGGACCTTTCATAAGGTCCCCGCGTCGAAAAAGTCGGTTTTTTTTCAGAAAGCTCATGTTGGGAACGGAGGTTGTCGCCCATGTTGGCTGCAAGCATCGTTACACCCCTTTTAGACCCGGAGTTACGCCGGGGTTGCCAAAAAGGACGCGGTCGTCGTTGCGTAAACCACTATGGGCCAGCGGCACGTACGTGTGCGTCAATAACGGTGAATTAGCCCTCTTATGAGTTGAACGCAATAGATATTTTTCGTCTCGAAAACATTATATTTTGCTGTTTTTGATTTAAAGTGGGCAGTGCGTGATGTTGCGGTTTCCTCCCGTTTCTGAGCCGAGAGCATAAAATATAAAAAAAACATGGATTTTGCCGGTTCAGATCAATGTCGGCCGCGTTGGTTTTTTTATACCCTCATCCTTATTGATGATTGAGAAAGGTGTTCAATTTTGCTACCCATTTGGTAACCGGGAATGCAAAAATGCACCTGGATGCTCAAAGGGGATTTTTATGGGGACTGCTCCAACTTCGACACAGGAGAGACGCCCGGTTGTTGTGATTCCAGAAATGGTTCTCAATGGGATTAGTGCTATCGAACGCGCGATCTCGCAACAAACCGATTGGTTCAAAAAATGGCATGACCTTGTCGTGGTACATCATGACGGCACGTCTTTTAACGTGAACACCGTTGCCGATATTCCACTGGGTAGGTGGTACCTGAGCGATGCCTCGCAGGCTTTTCGCAACAACCCTGGTTTCACCGCTTTGGGAGATCGCCTTGAGGAGTTGGTCGAGGAGGTACAGGTGTTCCTGACCGAGCGTCCCGACGGGGAACCTCATCCGGTCGACGATTATGCCCAATTCATGAACACCTTGCTGGACCTGAACAGTTTGGTGCAGCAATTGCAAAATGACGCATGGCGCGGGTTGACCAAAATGGACCCGCTGACCGGGGTGCGCAATCGCCACGATATGATGGTTGAGTTGGATATCGAGCGCGAACGCTCACGCCGCACCCAGCATGCCTGTTCAATTGCAATGGTTGATCTTGATCACTTCAAGCACGTCAACGACCAGTACGGTCACGTTGTCGGCGATATGGTTTTGCGGCACATTTCAGGCATGATCGGCGACCAATTGCGCCCTTATGATATGGTGTACCGGTATGGTGGGGAGGAGTTCCTGCTATGCCTGCCGAACACGGACCTGGACACGGCGGTCATGGTGCTGGAACGGCTCCGTATTAAAATTGAACAGACAGAAATGCCCTATGGACCGGATGGCGAGGTTTTGCACATCACTTCATCTTTCGGCGTGTCCGAAATAGATACCGTCGAACATATCGTAAAGACCATAGAACGCGCAGATTTAGCGCTCTATGACGTCAAAGAGAACGGTCGCAATGTGGTGAAGGCTTGGGTGTCCAGCTTAAATCGCCCAGCTTAATCGAGACGATTAGTCTGGTGCGATAGAGGCCGAACTTATTCTTCCGCTTTAGGAACCGCTTCCGTTTTGGGGGCGGCTTTTTTGCGCGGGGCGCGTTTTTTCGGAGCGGCTTTTTCGGGCTGCTCTTTTTCCGCGGTGGTTTGTGTCGACGCAACAGGCGGGCGCATTAAGAACGCAGGCATATGGCCTTCGCAAATTTCGTTGTGGATATCACGGCCGGGGCGGTTGCCCCCTTGATCCTGAGCGCCGCGTTCACGATTTCCACGCGCACGTCCGTTACGGTCCTGGCCACCGCGTCCGCGACCACCGCGTTCTTTGCGTTCGGGGCGAGCTTCGCGTTCTGCCGGGGCCGGGGCCGGGGCAAGGTCAGGGGTTGGGACCTCAGCTGTTTTCGTTTCTGCTGGTGCGGCTTCCACAGGTACGGATTCCACAGGTGCTGGCGCATTTTCAGCAACGGTTGCAACGGGGCTCACTGCTGGTGTATCGGTTTTTTCTGCAGCCGGTTGGCGCTCACGTCCACCGCGACCGCCACGTTCTGAGCGACCGCCACGTCCGCCGCTACGCCCACCACGTTCGCCCCGATCACCACCGCGGTCATCGCCTTCGCCCAGTTCGGCCATATCAAAGCCTTCGAGGGTGAGACGGGGAATGGGCTTGCCGGTCAGCTTTTCGATGCCAATAACGTATTTTGCGTCTTCGGGTAGGGCAATGGTGTAGGCGTGGCCTTCATTGCCCGCGCGCCCTGTGCGTCCGATGCGGTGCACGTAATCTTCGGCATTGTTGGGCACATCGTAATTGAACACATGGCTCAGGTTCGGCACGTCCAATCCACGGGCGGCTACGTCTGAGCATACCAAAATATTAAACGCCTTGGCTTTGAAGCCAGCGAGCATTTCGGTTCGTGCGGGCTGGCTCATGTCGCCGTGCAACTGCCCAACGCTATAGCCACGCTTGGACAGGGATTTGTAAACGGCGGCAACGTCCATTTTGCGATTGCAAAAGACGATCGCGTCGCTCACGGATTCATGGTTGATCATGGTGCGCAGTACGTCGCGCTTGAGCTTTTTCTTGCCGTCCATGCCTTTGTGCTGAGGGCCAGGGCGGACCACGGCCAGACCTTGGATCACGGTCGCAGCGGTCGATGCAGGGGCGGAGACCGAAATTTCTTTCGGGTTCAGCAGGAATTTGTCGGCGAGGCGTTTGATTTCCGGTGCCATGGTGGCAGAGAAAAACAGCGTTTGGCGCAGCGGCGGCAGCATCGCGACGATCTTTTCGATGTCGGGAATAAAACCCATGTCGAGCATGCGGTCGGCTTCGTCGATCACCAGAATTTTCACGTCGCGCATGATCAGGTGACCACGTTCGAACATATCGAGCAGGCGGCCCGGGGTGGCGATCAAAACATCGGCGCCAGCGTCCAAAATCTTGATTTGGGCTTTCATGTCGGTGCCGCCAATGAGCAACGCCTTATTGAGCTTGCTGTATTTGCCGTATTTATCGAAGTTTTCGGCGACCTGGGTAGCAAGTTCGCGGGTTGGCTCCAAGATCAGCGAGCGCGGCATGCGCATCTTTGCCCGCCCATGAGACAGAATGTCGATCATCGGCAGCGTGAACGACGCCGTCTTGCCCGTGCCCGTCTGGGCGCAGCCAAGGATGTCACGTCCCATCAACACCGTCGGAATGGCTTTTTCCTGAATGGGGGTGGGGGTGTCGTAACCTGAATCAATTACGGCTTTCAGTACGTGTTCGCTCAGTCCGGTATCGGCAAAACTCATGGGGCTTGGTGGCGCTTTCTCAAAATTGCGTTATGTCGGCGTAGGGGGTCTAAACGCAGTTGACGCCCAGGGCCCGTTTCTTCTCCGCTCGGGAGGCGCGATAAACAACACGTTCTTGCCAGTATGTCAACGCAAACCAAGGCATCGGGGGATTTTTCGCCCTCTGTTCGGTGTGCGCCATGCTGCATTGCACGCATGGCGCCGGGAGGGTAACGTGGGTGTCATCTTGAATTGAAATTGAGGACCGAAGCCCGTGCTGATCGACGCGAACGCATCCTGCCTTTTGGTGGTCGACATTCAGGCCAAGCTCAACCCGGTGATGTTCGACCCTGCGCGCGCGCCTGCTGGTGCGGCGAAGCTGTTGCTGGGGGCGGACATCGTGGGTGTGCCGGCGGTGGTGACCGAACAGTATTCCAAGGGCGTCGGCCCCACAGTAGACGATCTGCAAGATTTCATGCCCGAAGGCAGCCCGATGGAAAAAGACACCTTTTCGTGCATGTCCGACGTGGCCTTTACCACGCGTTTTAAGGCGCTGGGCAAGACCCAGGCAGTGGTCGCAGGGATCGAGGCGCATATCTGCGTGCTGCAGACCTCGCTGCACTTGTTGAAGGATGGCGTCGAGGTGTTTGTGGTCGAGGACGCCACGGCGTCCAGAACGCCAGAAAACCACCGTGCCGGGTTGGAACGCATTCGCCATGCGGGCGGCCAGATCGTGACGGTGGAAATGGTGTTGTTTGAATGGTTGAAACGTTCCGGTACCCCTGAATTCAAGCAAATCAGCCAGTTGATCAAATAAGGCCAGTCCATGAGCACAAAACCGACCCTGATCTTGATTCCCGGCTTGCTGTGCGATGACGCCCTGTGGATGCATCAAGTGGAAGCGTTGTCGGACATTGCCGATGTGCAGGTCGCCGATATCACCAATGAGACTGCGATGCCTGATTTGGCGCGGTCCATATTGAGTGGTGCACCGGAACGCTTCGCGGTCGCAGGGCTCAGCATGGGGGGATATGTGGCCCAGGACATTATGCGCCAGCACCCTGAACGCGTGAGCCGTTTGGCGCTGATCGACACCAACGCCCGCGCCGATCTGCCCGAACAATCCGCCAGCCGCAAAGCGCTGATGACTGAGGCCGAGGCGGGACGCTTCGACGCCATCGCAACACTGTTGCTGCCCAAGCTGGTGAACGCCAAACATGCAAAGACCCCCGCCATTGCCGACGTGGTTTTGCAGATGGCCGCACGGGTTGGCAAAGACGCCTTTTTGCGTCAACAGACAGCGATCTTGAACCGCGTCGATGGACGCCCTTATTTATCTGAAATCAAGTGTCCAACATTGGTGCTGTGCGGCGAGGACGACATCATGACACCGCCCGCCGTGCACGAAGAAATGGTCGGTGGCATTGGCGCAAATGCCGCCTTGGTGGTGGTGCCCGATTGCGGACATCTTAGCCCGCTGGAACAACCCGATGCCGTGAGCGCCGCCCTACGTGCTTGGCTTGTGAAAGATTAGGGTGACAAGATGCGGATGATTGACGTAAAGGCGTTCACGGCTTCTGAGGCATGGGGCGCGCTTGACGTTGCTTCTATAGACGGCGCTACGGTACGCTTGCACTGGACCGACCAGCCTTATATTTGGCACGTCAATGATGGCGAAGAGGTTTTTGTCGTTCTGGACGGTGAAGTGGATATGCATTGTCGGGGTGAGGATGGCGAAACGGTCCACCGTATGCGTCCCGGAGATATATTTCATGCTGGCGATGGTGATGAGCATGTTGCTCACCCCGTCGGCGTTGCGCGTGTTTTGGTCGTTGAGCGTGCCGGAAGCGTGTGAACATTAAGAAAGTCGAAGTTATGGCCCTTATTCTTCCCCACGGCGGGAAAATGCCCGAAATTGACGGCAATGCCTTCGTTGCGCAAACCGCAGTCGTTACCGGCGATGTCACCATTGGTGCGGACAGCAGTATTTGGTATGGCTGCATCTTGCGCGGCGATGTGAACACGATCCGCATCGGGTGCGGGGTCAACATTCAGGACGGTACCGTGGTTCATACATCGAGGCCGATCGGCACCGTGATCGGCGACCGGGTCAGTATTGGACATATGGCACTGATCCACGCCTGTACCTTGGAAGACGACAGCTTTGTTGGTATGAAAGCCTGCGTGATGGATGGCGCGGTGGTGGAAAATGGCGCGCTGGTTGCCGCCGGATCGCTGGTGACGCCGGGTAAACGGGTACCTGCCGGGCAGATGTGGGCAGGCTCGCCCGCGCGCTATGTGCGTGACATTAATGATAAGGACCGCGCAATGATGGCGCATGTACAGCCCAATTACGTCAACCTGGGAAGCGCGTACAAAAAGGCCGAAAGCGAGATCTAATGCCCGACGATACCGACCCGCACACTCAGGTCCAGGGCGAAGCCTCAATTCGCGATCTTGTCGCCGACGTCGTGGCGGGTAAGACGCGCGCCGTGGCGCGCGCAATGTCCATCGCCGAAGGCCGCAGCCAGGATGCTGAGGCCCTGATGGCCGATCTGCACCGCCGCGCCGGGCATGCCCATGTGGTGGGGTTGACCGGGGTGCCGGGCAGCGGCAAATCGACCATGGTGGCGGGATTGACGCGCGCGTTTCGCAAATTGGGCAAGACGGTTGGCATCGTCGCCATTGATCCGTCCAGTCCGTTTTCCGGCGGCGCGATCTTGGGCGACCGAGTGCGCATGACCGGATTTTCAGAAGATGACGGCGTATTCATTCGTTCGATGGCAACGCGGGGCGCGCTGGGCGGGCTGGCGCGGGCGTCCTTGGACACCGTCGATGTTTTGGATGCGGCGGGGTTTGATATCATTTTGATTGAAACCGTAGGCGTCGGCCAAGACGAGGTGGATATTGTCCAGGCCGCACATACAGTGATCGTGGTCTCGGCTCCGGGGCTGGGCGATGAAATTCAGGCTATCAAGGCGGGCATTTTGGAGATCGCTGACATTCATGTGGTCAGCAAATGCGACAAGCCCGACGCGCCGCGCACCCTTCAGGATTTGACGGGGATGTTGCACTTGGGGCGACCGGGCAAGGGGGATCTGGCTTGGGTCATTCCTGTGCTGCCAACCAGTGCGGAAACGGGGCAGGGCATCGAAGAGCTTGCGGTTACAATTTTGGACCATTACACACACCTGGAAAACAGCGGCGAGATGGAGGTGCGCAAACGGCAAATCTTGCAAATGCGCATCATCAAATCGGCTGAAGACATTTTGCGTGAGCGCTTGTTGCGCGAACGTGAAGGCAAACTTCAGGGTTTGCTGGACAGAACCTACAACCGCGACATGGACGTGCGCGCCGCCGCCCGCGAATTGTTGAGCACCGTAACCGTGAAAGGAACGCCCGGCGATGACTGACGCCTTGAACACCCGTATCCAGGCGCTGGAAGAACTGCTGGCCCACCGCGACGCGGAAATGCAGGACTTGTCCGAAATGGTCAGTCAGCAATGGAAACGCATTGAAAGTTTGGAGCGAGAAATCGAACGCACTAAGGACCGTATTATTTCTCTGGAAGACGATATTGGCGATGGTCCTGAGGCCAATCAAAAGCCGCCGCATTGGTAATGGTTTTGATCGCTTGATCATTATCGTATGTAATTGAGGCTTGGCAGGGTCCCTGGAACCTTTATAACTAAGTCATATTCTTTTGGTGATATGGAACCCGCTATGCCCATAGCGTTATATTTTCGTGCTGTTGCCGCACTGTGTGCGATCATGGTGACGCTGAGCGTCACGCCCGCCATAGCGGATGGTCATCAAACCCCTTATCACGACATTGCCAACGACCAAAAACTTTGGTGGGACGATGCCTGGTGGGACGCCGGGCAGGTGCCGGTTGTGCAAAATCACAAGGTGATTGAGCGCAATGTGACGTACATGAACGGTGACGTCGAAGTCCCTGCGGTGGTGTTGCGCCCCGATGACGGCAAACGATATCCGGCTATTTTGTTTCAGCACGGCCGCGCGGGATGGATGGATCTGATCCACCGGCATGCGCGTAGGTTGGCTGCGCGCGGTTTTGTGGTTCTGGCGCCGGATGTTTATGCGGCGCGCTTTATCGACCCACGCCCGATTGAACACAACTATGAGACCGAAGGCGACGTCAACGCAGGCGTCGATTACCTGTTGTCGTTGCCGGATGTGTCGACCAAACGGGCGTGTCTTTATAGTCATACTCGTGGTGGCTATTACACGCTGAAGGTCGCGGTGACCTACAAGCGCCAAGACGATGCGGTGGCGTGCTACGTTTCCTATTACCCGCACATGCAAGACCCCAACGCGCCGGAACCCGAACAGGTTTATCGCTATGCAACCCAAGCGAATGATCTTCGCATTCCAGCGATGATTTTCATTGGTGAGCATGAACAGTATCAGCGCAAGCGGTCGATCGAGACGGCAGTCAAATCCATGTTGGACCGGGGCCATGATGTTACGCTGATTACCTATCCGGGCGTCGGTCGCGGGTTTGATTTTCGCCCCCGGAACATACGTACATTTGCGGATGATTTAGCATCAAAAGATGCCGTTTCCCGCGCCGCGCTGTTTATGCGCAAGCACCTGAATAGGTATTCAAAATAGAAAGCGTTAAGCTCTTCAGTCAGAGCGTTGACGTGCCGTAGATTTAGACGAAAGAATTTATTGATGGTGTGCCAAAATGCTCCTCAGCGAGCGAACATTTACCTATTGGTGAAGGAAAAAGGTGAACAGGGATGACGCTCAGGACTCCCACGTTCAAAAGCATTGGTGTCAGGTTGTTTATGTTGATCCTGGCCGTTATGGTTCCTTTGGCTGGCTTTGATCTTTACAACAGTTCCAAAGAACAAAAGCGCAGGATCGATGAGGTTACTCATGACCTTAGCGGAACGACGCGTGAGGCTATCAATAAAATCAACGACCTGATCGGCTCGTCCGAAGAACTCTTGTCAGGACTAGCGGTAACGGATGAGGTCCAGGGCCGCAACTTATTTTCATGCACCCGGGTTCTGCATGACGTCGCCGCAAAATTTTCCAAGTACACCAATTTTTCTTTGGTCAATGTCGACAAATATATCGTCTGCAGTTCTGGCGTGTTGACTCACCCCAAAAGTGTCAAAAACTCCCCAAACATCATTCAGGCGTTTGAAACCAAGGCGTTTGCCATCAGCCCGTTGAAATTTGGCGTTTTGACCGGCAAGCCTGTTTTGGTTTTTTCTTTACCCCTTCTGGATGTGGATGGGCGTGTTACGGGAACGTTGAACAACGGCCTAAGCTTATCCTGGCTAGGCGATTACATGGCCAAAATCACCCGCCACGATGACCAGAAAATGGTGGTGTTTGATGGTCGCGGTGCGGTTATGGCCAGCTATCCTTCAGCACTGTTTAAGGTTGGTTCGTCTCTTGAAAACAATGCGTTGGGACAGCATATTTTAAGCAAGACCAAAGGGGCTGCGCAGTTCACTGATGAAAATGGTGAGCAGGTACTTGCCAGTTTTGCACAGATCCCCCGTATCCCGGGAGGAGCGTACATAGCTGCCTTTGTACCCCTTGACGCGGTGTTAGCGGAAACGATGCAGGACCTTTATTTGCGTCTGAGAATTTTGCTGACCATCGCGGGGGCATCTTTGTTGTTGGGGTGGCTTGGGGCGCGCGTGCTGGTGCTCGACCCGATCCATAATCTGACCATTTTGGCTGGCAAAGTGGAAGAGGGAGATTTCACCGCACGCTCCGAATTGGCTTATCATACGGGCGAGCTTGGGACCTTGGCGTTGGCCTATGACCGGATGGTCGCGGGTTTGGAAGCACGCACAAGCGCGCTACGCGAAAGCGAGTCTCATTATCGCGAATTGGTGGAAAGCGAAGAACAACTGATCCATCGATTTTTGCCGGATACGACGGAAGTGTTCGTCAATCAAGCGCTGGCAGATTTTTTCGGCGGCCCACCCTCTGCGTGGGTTGGTCACAAGTGGATCGACCACGTCCCGCGCGAAGAGCGTCAAGTGGTGTTGAAGCTGTTGGGGGACTGCAAACCCGACAAGCCAGCCTATGTGTTCGAGCACATGGCCAAGAATGCGGCGGGTGAAGCGCGCTGGTTGCGGTGGAACAATCGGGCCTTTTTCGATGAGCAGGAAAACATCACACACTTTCAGGCCGTGGCTGTGGATTTGACCGACCGCAAACGGATCGAACACAATTTGGAATTGGCCATGATGGAAGCGCGTGCAGCCAATCGGGCGAAGTCGAATTTCATCGCCAATATGAGCCATGAACTCCGCACACCCTTGAATTCCATTATCGGTTTTTCGGAAATGATGACATCGGGCGTGATGGGAAAACTGCCTGATACTTATGGTGAATATGCTTCTTTTATCACCTCTAGCGGCCACCACCTTTTGAATATCGTGAACGATATTTTGGACCTGTCGAAGATTGAGGCAGGCATGCTGACATTGGATGAGGAGGAGGTTAACCTCGGTCGTGAAACCGCTGAAGTCCTCACCATGCTTCAGGATCGGGCAACCAAAAACGGCAATGAATTGCGCAATAATCTTGACCGCAGTATTGGCTATATACTTCGCGCCGACCGCATGCGGATCAAACAGGTTTTGCTCAACCTTCTCAGCAACGCGATCAAGTTTACTCACAATGGAACGATCACCGTTGAAGCAAAAATTGAAGATGGTGCAACCTGCTTGATGATTTCAGATACCGGCATCGGCATGACACAACAAGATATTGAAGTTGCACTCAAACCCTTCGGTCAGGTCGATGGTCAACACTTGAATAAACGCTACGAAGGTACCGGACTGGGCCTGCCGCTGGCGGGGCAGTTGATGGAAATGCATGGTGGAACCTTGCAAATCGATAGTGCCATCGCAAAGGGTACGACGATCCAGCTCAGGTTTCCTGCGGATCGCACAGCTTGATGCCTGTGGTGTGCCGTTAGTCTTTCTTTTTGAGGTCCAGCGTTTCTACCATTGATTTGATCTCGTAAACCTGGGCCGCCATGGTCAAGCGCGTGGCTTTGTTTTCTTTGACCGATGTCAGTGTGTCTTCGGCATAGCTGCGGATGCGGTCGACATTGCTTTTGAGGCTTTGCAGCATCATCATGGCGAGGTCTTTTTCCTCGGTCGTGGACATCAGTGTTTCTTCCAACTTCCACAGCTGCTCGGACATCTGAACCATCTGTTCGGTTTCAAGCGCCTGGGCCTCGATCATGTTGTTGAGGTCGGCCTTAAGGGCCTCGTTGTCTTCCTGCAAAGCGACAATATGCGTTTCCGCGGCCTTCAGCAGGGCTTTGTGGGTCGGTTGGACCAATTCATTTTGGGCGGTCGGAGCATCAGGTGTGTCGGTCATGTGATCACTTGCCCCGTTTCAAAACATATGTGCCGGGTGCATCGCAGAGCGCCTTGAGTGCGCCCTTGCCCGGGATGCGGGGTTTTTGGTCTTTTTTTCCGGCGTAACGTGCAGCCCATTTGTTCCAGTCGTTCCACCACGATCCGGGGTGCTGGGATGCACCTTCGAGCCATGCGCTGGCCGAGGCTGGCTTTTTGGTGTTGGTCCAGTGTGTATACTTTTTGCGTTTGGGCGGATTGACCACACCCGCCACATGACCCGATCCCGCCAATACATATTTGGCCGGTCCTTTGAACAAGGTGGCGCTTTCATAAACCGATTTCCACGGTGCGATATGATCGTCCTTGGTGGCAAGAAAGTAACTCGGCGTTTTGATCAACGACAGGTCGATGGGATTGCCCATGATGGTGATGCCGCCTTTTTCGCGCAGGCGGTTTTCCAGATACATATTGCGCAGGTAGTAGGCATGCATGGCGGCGGGCATATTCGTACTGTCGGCATTCCAATGCAAAATATCGAACGGACGCGGGTCCTTGCCCAACAGATAGCTGTTGATGGCGAACGACCAGATCAGGTCGTTGGCGCGCAGCAACGAGAACGTCGAGGCCATCTCGCGCCCGGACAAAATGCCGTTGTCCTTCATGTGTTCTTCAAGGCGTGAAACCAGTCCCTCGTCGATGAACACCGACAACTCGCCGACGTCGGAAAAATCCAGCAGGGTGGTGAAGAACGTCGCGGACTTGATGCGGTCTTTTTGTCCTTTGGCGGCAAGGTGCGCCAGGGCCGTTGCCAAAAGCGTGCCGCCGATGCAATAGCCAATGGCGTTGACTTCGCGTTCGCCGGTGGCTTTCTCGATGGCGTCGAGTGCAGCCAGCGGGCCTTCGATCAGATAGTCTTCGAACGCCTTGTCCTTGAGATTTTCGTCGGGGTTGACCCAGGAAATGGCGAATACAGTGTGGCCTTGTTCGACTGCCCAGCGCATGAAGGACTTGTCTGCGCCAAGATCGAGAATATAGAACTTGTTGATCCATGGCGGCACGATCAACAAGGGCGTTTTGCGCACTTTGTCGGTGGTGGGGGTGTACTGAATCAGTTCCATCAAATCGTTGCGGAACACCACCTTGCCCGGCGTGTTGGCGAGGTCCTTGCCAATGACAAAGGCGTCTTCTTTGGTGGTGCGCACGGACAGGCGGCCACAGCCTCTTTCCATATCTTCGATGGCCATTTCCAGCCCGCGGATTAGATTTTCGCCACGGGTTTCAATGGTTTTGTGCAAGGCCTCGGGATTGGTCAGCAGAAAATTCGTGGGGGCCATGGCGTCGGTTAGCCGACGGGTGAAGAAATGGGCTTTTTGGCGGTCGTGTGGGGCAAGGCCGTCTGCGCCATCAACCAGGTCTTCGATCCATGATGTGAACAGCAGATACTGCTGCTTGAGAACGTCGAAATAGGGGTCTTCGCTCCAATCTGGACCAAGAAAACGCTTGTCGCCGGGTACGGGCTTGGCAATTGGGGCTGGGCTTTTACCGGCAAGGCGGGCGTTGAAATACCCCAACAGCTTGAGACCGTTTTCCCAGAATTTCATCTGCGCTTGGGCCATGTGCTCGGGCTCCGCAATCATTTTGCGGCTTAATTCGGCGAACGTTTCAGGTAGGCCGACCACTTCACTGAGATTGATCTCCGAACGTGCGGTTTTTTGCCATTCTGGATTGTTGGCATGGCGTTCGTTGAAATCGCGGATCATGTTTTGCGAGCGTGTCGCAACGTCGGCTAAAATAACGGGAAGCTCATCTAGCTTGCCAAGAGGTGCGTCAGAGGACTTGTGCTGGGAGGCGCTAGGACGTTCACCTGAGCGTTCATCTGGCATGGGAAGACCTTCTCGTCTTTCATCTTGGTTGAGACCTAAAGTCATAGCAGTTTACGCATGATAAACGAAGTGTGCGTTAAATTCTTAACAAATTCGGTTCAGTGTGCCATTAATAAATGGAAATTCAGGTATTTGGGGACTTCCTACAATGGATGCGTCGAACGTACGAAATAAGTCTGAGGTCCGGTGGACACGCGCAAGGGGATTGCGGGCAAGCGTGTTTCGCGGGGTTGCGTCCGCAGCGGTGATGGGCCTTGCGCTGAGCGCGTGCTCTTCCGTTCCCGATGCGATCAATCCGGTGTCTTGGTATGAAAAAACCACAGATTTCTTTGCTGGCGACAGTCAGGCGGCCGGCAGCGGCATGCCGACGGTGACGGACAGCAACGGTGAAAACAAGGGGCTGGCTGCTGATCCAAATGCACCGCCACCTGCACAGACGCCTGCGCAAGGCATCTCATCTGCCCCCAGTGGATTGACTGCGGCCCAGGTGGCCGGGAACTATGCGACCCCGGCGATCGAACGCCAAGGGGTGCCGACCAACGTTTTGGCGCAGAATACCGATGTTGCAGTTGCGTCACCCGCGCCAATGTCGGCACCCGTGCCAGCACCGCGGCCAACCGTGCCCGTGACGTCTGCGCCATCGCCGTCTATGCCCGCGCCGATGCCCGCACAAATAGCCGAGGGTTCGATGCCGCCGCCGATGCCAGCCATGCCCGGCGATGCGCCGCAGGCTATGACCGCACCGACGTCAAACGCACCAATGACGCCGCCAGCACCATTTGAATTCCCGCCGACGAATGCCATGGCGGCGTACGGTACGGATGGTTTTGAGACCGTGGTGATCACGGCGGATGGTATGGAATCCATGGCTGAACCGGCCCCTCAGCCGTTGATGAGTTTGCGGGGCGCACCGTCTGTGGCAGCCCGTTCATCGGGTGCGCAGTTCCCCAGCCCGGGGGCGACCACAATGCCCGCGCCGGGACCTGTGAATGTGGGTGGCATGTTGCGCGTGGCGACGATCCACTTTGCCAACAATGCAGCCAATTTGGACCAGCGTGACCGTTCGATTCTTGGTGCTGTCATCCAGTTACAAAAAGAACGTGGCGGGCGCGTGGTCGTGGTTGGCCATGCCAGTTCCCGCACCAAGGACATGGATTACATCAAGCACCAGATGGTGAACTTTGAAATTTCCATGAACCGCGCGGCGACCATCGGCACAACTTTGAAGACCATGGGGCTTCCGGCTGAGGTTCTTGAAATACAGGCTGTTTCCGACGCCCAACCGTTGTTCATTGAAGTCATGCCATCGGGCGAGGCGGGTAACCGCCGGGTTGAACTTTATTTGGCGGGTGCCGCCACTTAACAACGGGCGACGATCCGGGGATTTCCGGTGCCGCCGTCTCGCAGTTGGGACGGCGGCGTTTCCAATTTAACCTCATCCCCGCCATGTCTTGCCGCCCGACACAACAAATGCACTTGTTTGAACTCTAACCTTCTGGCAGAACCAGCTTATGGAACAGGAATTTCATCGCATTCGCCGCCTTCCCCCTTATGTCTTCGCTGAAGTCAATAAGATGAAGGCCCGCGCCCGCGCCGCCGGTGAGGACATCATCGATTTCGGTATGGGCAACCCCGATCAGCCGACGCCCGCGCACATCGTTGAAAAACTGGTGGAGACGGCGCGTAATCCGAAAACCCACGGGTATTCGAATTCCCGCGGCATTCCGGGGTTGCGCAAGGCCTTGTCGGCGTATTATGAGCGACGCTGGGACGTATCCATTGACCCGGAAACAGAAGCCATCGTCACGCTCGGATCAAAAGAAGGCCTGGCTAATCTTGCCAGCGCCATCACCAGCCCCGGCGATGTGATCTTGGTGCCCAACCCCAGCTATCCGATCCATCAGTTCGGCTTTATCATTGCGGGTGCGTCGGTGCGCAACGTGCCGGTGTCGACGGGACCGGAATTTTTCGAAGGCTTGGAGCGTGCGGTCAATCACTCGGTACCCAAGCCGTCGATGTTGGTGATCAACTATCCCAACAATCCGACGTCGGAGGTCTGCGATCTGGCCTTTTATGAGGCGGTGGTCGATTTCTGCCGTTATCACCAGATCTACGTGTTGTCGGATATCGCCTACTCGGAAATTTATTTCGACGATAACCCGCCGCCGTCCATCTTGCAGGTCAAGGGGGCAAAGGATGTGTGCGTTGAATTTACGTCCATGTCCAAGACCTACAACATGCCCGGCTGGCGCATCGGTTTTGCGGCAGGCAACCCGCGTTTGATTGCGGCCCTGACCCGGATCAAATCGTATCTGGATTACGGTGCGTTCACGCCCATTCAGGTTGCCGCCGCCGCCGCGCTCAACGGCCCGCAGGATTGCGTTGAGGACATTCGCCAGCTTTACAAGGAGCGCCGCGATATTCTGATCGACGGACTTGCCGGTGCCGGTTGGGATGTGCCCAGCCCGCCCGCGACCATGTTCGCCTGGGCACCGCTGCCACCTGCGTTCGCGCACTTGGGATCTTTGGAATTTTCCAAGCTGTTGTTGCGCGAAGCCCAGGTTGCCGTCGCGCCGGGCATCGGCTTTGGCGAGCATGGAGACAAGTTTGTGCGCTTGGCTGTGGTGGAAAACAAACACCGCACGCGCCAGGCCATTCGTTCGATCAAGTCCTTTATGGATAATTATCAAAATGTACTCGAAGACGCAGAAAAACGCCGCACGGAGGCCAAGTAATTATGACGCCCAATAACGTCTCAAGCGAACCCTTTAAAGTAGCCATTGCCGGACTTGGTACGGTGGGGGGCGGAACCGTAAAGGTTTTGCAGGACCATGCGGATGTCATCGCCAAGCGCTGCGGTCGCCCGGTTGTCATCAGTGCCGTGTCGGCACTGTCCAAAGATGGCCTGGATTTCGATGTCTCGGGGTTTCAGTGGTTTGGCGGTGCTGTCGATATGGCGCAAAACTCAGATGCCGATCTGCTGGTTGAACTGATTGGCGGCTCAGGAGGCATTGCAAAGACGGTTGTCGAAACGGCGCTGGCTGCGGGCCGCCATGTGGTTACCGCCAACAAGGCTTTGATTGCGCACCATGGTGCGGCTTTGGATAAGCTGGCGACGGTTAATGGCGTGAGCCTCAATTTTGAGGCTGCTGTTGCGGGTGGAATTCCGGTCATCAAGTCGATCCGTGAAGGCCTGGCGGGCAATCACATCACCAAGGTTCAAGGCATCTTGAACGGGACGTGCAATTACATCCTCACCACGATGCGCGAGGAGGGGCGTGATTTCGCCGATGTGCTGAAAGATGCGCAAGACCTGGGATATGCCGAATCCGATCCGACGTTCGATATCGAAGGCGTGGACGCGGCGCATAAGTTGGCGATCTTGGCGTCGGTGGCGTTCGGTGTGGAAATCAATTTCAAGGATGTGCATGTCGAAGGTATCACGCACGTTTCTGCCGTCGACATTCAGTTCGCCGAAGAGCTCGGTTATCGCATCAAGTTGCTGGGCGTGGCGTCTCGCCACAACGGCACGGTGGAGCAACGCGTGCATCCGACCATGGTACCGCTGAGCGCACCGATCTCGCAGGTTGAGGGCGTGTTCAATTCCGTGGTGATCGATGGCGACGCTATCGACACGTTGGTTCTGGTCGGTCGCGGGGCGGGTGAGTTACCGACGGCGTCTGCTGTCGTTGGCGATATCTGCGACATCGCCCGGGGTATTTCCATTCCGACCTTCTCGGTGCCTGTTGCCGAATTGAAGAGCGTTCCGACCCGTTCCATGAACGAGCATGTCGGCGCATACTATGTGCGTTTGATGTTGGTTGATGCGCCGGGCGTGTTTGCCGATGTGACGGCGGCGTTGCGCGATCACAGCGTATCGATGCAATCGATGATCCAGCGGGTGCGCGAACCCGGCGAGCCCGTGCCCGTGGTGCTGACCACTCATGAGACGTCGGAAGCGAACATGACTGCGGCGCTCGACGCCATCGCCGCGTTGGACATGGTGGCGGAACCGCCGCGCATGATCCGCATCGAAAACACCTAAGATCGGGGGCAGGGAACCAACCATGCGTCCCTCTCTCTCCGGTCCCGGTTCGAACGTTTCCGAATTTTTCGAGGGCGGTAAGCTGTCGCTTTCGGGCAAACGCTGGCTGATCAAAGAAACCGACGAGCGTCAGGCTTTGGCCTTGAGCCAGCGGTTGCATGTGCCCGAAGTGGTGGGGCGGGTGCTGGCCTCGCGTGGGTTGAACGTGGAAACGGCCAATGCGTTCCTTGAACCCAAACTCAAGACCCTGTTGCCCGACCCCGATCACCTGAAAGACATGGACAAGGCTGCCCAGCGCATCGCCGAAGCGGTGCAGAGTGGCGAGAGGATTGCCATCTTTGGCGATTATGATGTCGATGGCGCCACCTCGTCGGCGTTGTTGATGCGCTTTTTCGAAGCCGTGGGTGCCAAGGCACGGGTGTATATCCCGGACCGCCTGGAAGAAGGCTACGGCCCCAATGCATCAGCATTGTTGAAGCTGCAGGGTGAAGGCGCGTCGTTGGTCATCACCGTCGATTGCGGCCAAACGTCGTTTGCCCCCTTGGATACCGCCCATGACGCGGGATTAGATGTGATCGTGGTCGATCACCACGCTGGCGAGGCTCGCCTACCAAAGGCGTTTGCCGTGGTGAACCCTAACCGCCTTGACGATGCAAGCCCCCACACCCAGTTGGCAGCGGTGGGGGTCGCGTTTCTGGTCGTGGTGGCGGTCAATCGCCACCTGCGTGACGCGGGTTGGTACGAGGACCGTAACCCCCCGGACCTGATGAGCTGGTTGGACATTGTGGCGTTGGGCACCGTATGCGACGTGGTGGCGCTGACCGGCGTCAATCGGGCGCTGGTGGCGCAGGGGTTGAAGGTGCTGGCATCGCGGAAGAATGCGGGCCTGCGTATGCTGGCCGATGTTGCCGGGATTAAGGAAAAGCCCGGTGCGTATCACTTGGGCTTTGTTCTGGGACCGCGCATCAATGCGGGCGGACGCGTAGGCCAGTCGGACCTGGGGACACGGTTGCTGTCTACACACAATGAAAGCGAGGCATTGGCGTTGGCCCAGCGTCTGAACGATTTCAACACGGACCGCCAAGAAATCGAGGGTGCGGTGCAGGATGAGGCCGTGGCTCAGGTCGAGGCATATCTGGGCGGAAATGAACCAGGACCCATTGTCATCGCTCATGGTGAAGGCTGGCATCCGGGTGTGGTGGGGATCGTCGCCTCACGTTTGAAAGAAAAATACAATCGACCGAGCTGTGTGATCAGTTGGAATGGGCCGCAGGGTACCGCGTCGGGACGATCTGTTTCCGGCGTCGACTTGGGGGCCGCCATTATTGCGGCACGCCAGGAAGGCTTGTTGGTCAAGGGTGGTGGTCATGCTATGGCCGCGGGGTTCACGCTCGAGCGGGAAAAACTATCGCAACTGGAAGCCTTTCTGAGTGAGCGCATCGGCCACGACATCGGCGACAACCCGCCACCGCCGGGGCTTTACATCGACAGCACCACGGGCGTCGCGGGGGCCAACATGCATCTGGTCAGCAAGCTGGAACAGGTTGGGCCGTTTGGTGCCGGCAATCCCGAACCGCGCTTTTGCATCAAAGACGCGATCATCGTCAAGGCAGACCCCGTGGGGGCCGATCAAAGTCACATCCGTCTGGTGTTGTCGGGCGAAGGCGGACAGGGACGGCTGACCGCAATTGCCTTTCGCGCTTTCGACACGGACCTGGGCGCCGCCTTGATGAAGCATGGCGGCACGCCGTTTCATTTTGTCGGGCGATTGCGCAAGAATGTATGGAACGGATATGAATCCGTACAGTTGATGGTCGATGATGCGGTCGCAGCGTGGGAAAAGTAGTACACGAAGCTATTTCATATTACAATTTCAGGGCATGTGTTGTGAAGTCCTCTATGGAAGTTTACGGTGTCTCTGTTGAGCTTGTTTAGATGATGAAAAATATGTGCAAAACGGCCCAAGCACTTGGTTTGCTGTTCGCGAGACGTTGAGTGGCGATGTTGTGCAAATAAACTATGGATAGACATGCCAGATACAAAAAATGCAAAACAAGCTTTAAAAGCTGCGGAAACGGCTCTTGAAGAAGCAATCACTCGCCAGGCCCAGATGGCAACGCAGCACCACCAAAATATTGGACAGATTGTCCACGACATTAAAAACCCATTGTCGGCTATGTTGGGCTGCTTGAACTTGATCACCAACGAAGTTGCAGGTCCTTTGGGCAATACGACCTACGCTCAATGTGTCAAAACGCTTGATAAAAGTGCTCACCGACTGCTCGGCATCTGCAATGACCTGTTGGGTGAGCACGTTGGCGGTGAGAAGACAAAAGAGCCGGATAAGGTCTTTAACGTTTCCGATCTTGTCGATGAAATCCATGACCTGTTTGCGCCTCAGGCAAAAGAACGTGGCATCCGCCTCGCCGCAAAAATCGACAAAAAATGTCCTCAGTTGGAAGGCGACCCTCAAGAGGTTTACCGCGCGGTGATGAACCTAGTTTCCAACGCAATCAAGTTTACCCCCAGCGGCGGCAGAGTTCAAATTCAGACCGAGGTCGATCCCAAGGACAACACCTTCATTATGGTGGTGCGCGATTCCGGTGTGGGCATGACACAGGAACAAATTGACCAAGTTACGCGCGCAAGCGTGACGACGGTGTCGCCGCATGGAGATGTGGGCACGGGGCAGGGGCTATCCATTGTGAACAGTATTGTTGCCGGTCTTGGTGGAAAACTCAGCATCGTCAGCACCGAAAACAGCGGCACCAAGATTAAAATTAAATTCCCGAAATCGCTCTTGTTAGATTGAGCTTAAATTTCCCCTTTGGTTATAGAAGGGGAATGCTTTGCGATTATTTTTAAGTCAAATTCCCGAACCAAAACTCAAGGCCGTTTTTGAGGAATTCGTCATAGCGGATGTAGTGTGATCCGTCGCACGAAAAATTCAGGGCCACCATGGCGTTGCAGACGTTGATCGAGCCTGCGCGCAGATAAATGTTTTCGTCGGCAAAACGCAATTCTCGAAACATGTGGAATATTTTGGCGATGTCCTCTGCGGGGACGATCGCGAGATCCGTGTAGTCGCGATGCGGGTAGGCCAGACAGGTATCGGGGTCGGTCAAATCCTCAAAGTTGAGAATGCGATAGCAATAAGGGTTATCCACCAGCCAGATGGTGGCGCGGCTGCTGGAAAAGTGAATTTTGCCGTGAAAAACACCGTGATGCGTCATCAGTTCCGTCATCAATGATAAGACGTCATCAATAGATCCATCAATGCTGCTTTCGACCCGGTGTTGCTGAAACAGGTTTCCACGTATGGAAGGGTCGCCCTTGATTTGGCGCCAGGCTTGGGGCTCTGCGTACACCCCTTGGGTCGCGGGCAGTTCTCTGAGGTCATAGTCCGCCCCAAAAAAGCCGACATGGGCATTCGTCTTATCGCGGATCACGCGGATGGCGGTCAACGACGGGCGTTTGGAATTGCGGCTGATGTAGGCTTCTGACAGGCGAAAGTTGGTGGTGCCAAGAATACCCTGCATATAAGGCCGCTTGGAGCGATTGCGGCCAAAGTGTTCCTGGTCGGGTCCGTGTCGTGTGATGTTCGCAACAATTTGCCCGCCGTCGGCATCCATTACATACAGATGTTTGCAGTAAGGGATTTCATCCAACGCCTGGGTGAGGCGTTGCTCCATAGCTGCTCGGTCATGCATCAGGGCGACGCACTCACGCGACAACTTACGCATGGCGCGACTGATCAACGAGGTCAGCATTTCGCGTTGCTTGAGGATAGCGGTCCTCAAATTCGGCGGCGTCTGTTCGGTGTCTTGTTTCTGGCCCACAACGGCGTTCCGTCGATTGAGGGGCGGTGTTTTACCCATAATCATACGATGACCGATTCGATGCAGATAAACCAGTGGCAATAAATGGCATTCGTATGAATGAACAGCCATCCACCAAGGGGGGCGGATCGGGATGGACGCTGCCTCGTCGTAAGTCTATCATTAACATTATGGACCTTTTTTATGTGCTCTTGGTGCTGTTGGTCGTAACGCGTACCTTTGGCATCGCTGTCGAAAGGTTGGGCCAACCGGCGTTGATCGGCGAGTTGGTGGGGGGGATCGCGTTGGGTGCGATCGGTGCCCAAATGGCCCCTACGCATCCCTTTATCGGTGATCTGACGCACAATGGCATCTTCATCGCCATCACCAATTTGGGCATGTTTTTCCTGATGCTATTGGCGGGCATCGAGATGCAGCCGCACAAAATCATGAAGTATTCGATGACCGCTTTTTTGGTGGCATTGGGTGGCTTGTTTTTGCCATTGATGCTGGGCTTTGGGCTGGGCTGGCTGTTTCTGCCAGAAGGCCCGTTGAAGATCGCGCAGAGCTTCTTCATCGGCACCGCGTTGGCGATCACCGCTGTGCCGGCGTCGGTGCGCGTGCTGATGGATTTGGGCAAGCTCAACACCCCGGTGGGGCAAGTGATCGTCACCGCAGCCGTTTTCGATGATGTGCTGAGTCTGTTGCTGCTGGCGTTTCTCACCGGGTTGATCAGCGGAGAGGGCGGAGGTGGTATCCAGGACGTGGCGGAGTTGGGCCTTGATATCGTCAGCTTCTTCGCTATTTCGATCTTGGTCGGTATTTACGGCTTTCCCAAAGGTGCAGTCTTGCTCAGTCACATCAAGGAAAAGGAATTCGACTTTTCCCTCATTCTCATCGCCGCGTTCGCTGCCGCGGTGTTGGCCGAGGCGATGGGCCTGCACTTTATTTTGGGTCCGTTCGTGGCGGGCATGTTCGTTGGGCGGCGGGTTTTGGACAAAGCCACCTACATCACCGTCAAATCGAAGATTAGCGCCACCACGCTGGGTTTTTTAGCCCCGGTATTTTTCGCTTCGGTGGGACTGAACCTTAAACTGACAGCGTTTTACGAGGTGCCGTTGTTCCTCGCCCTTTTGATCGCTGCTGCGTTTATCGGCAAGATCGTTGGATCGGGCGCGATGGCGCGCGCATGTAAGTTTGGCAACCGTGAAAGCCTCGCCGTCGGCATGGGCATGAGCGCGCGAGGTGCGGTCGAATTGGTGATTGCGGACATCGCGCTGAAGGCCGGATTATTCGCCGCTGTGAACGGCACGGATGCGTCCGACCCGGTGGTCGCCAACATCTTTTCCGCCGTGGTGGTGATGGCCATCGTCACCACCATCGTTACTTCGGTGGCGCTACGCCACATCCTCAGCGCTTCCCACGGCGGCAAGGACGAAGACGACGAGTGGGACGAAGACGAGAACGAGAACATCACGCCGTCTTGATAACACTCACACAACAAAAAGGGCCGCTGCAAATGAGCGGCCCTTCGTATGCGTGAAACGACGAAGCTTACTTCTTTTTCTTCGCCAAAATTTTCGGCACCGCGTTGGAACGATCCAAGCGCGACACGGTGGGCAACCCGCCGGAGCCGAGCAGCGGGGTCAGATACTTCATGAACTTGTCGGTGACGTTGTTGCCATCCTTGTTGATCATGTTCGGCGCCATCACCTTGGTCAGGGCGGCGACTTCGAAGATCTGCGACAGTTTGTATTCGATCGCGTAGTCGCCGGTGCGGTGGATCGTCACCGTGCCGTGTTTGCGCCCCGAGAAATGGGCGAACTGCGCAGCTTTCTCGCCGACTTCGCGGGCCTCAATCTGATCGACGTTGGACACGCACCCGAGGAACGAACGCTGTAGATAGCCGAACGTGTCGCCGCGTACGCGGGTGATGCCGGTCTTGGCTTTGATCTGGTCGCACAGCAGATCGGCCAACGCACCGGTGCCCGAAAGCTGCACGTTGCCATGGGCGTCTTTTTCGACGTCCTTCATCATTTTGGTGACAATGGCGGAGCCCTTGGCGTCGTGAATGCCTTCCGACACCGCGATGACGCAGCGACCATACTTGTCGTAGACGCGCTTCACGTCCTTGACGAAGTTGTTCATGTTGAAGGTGCGTTCGGGCAAATAGATCAGATGCGGACCATCGCCGTCATACAATCGCGCGCCCGCTGCTGCGGCGGTCAGGAAGCCTGCGTGACGGCCCATCAGCACACCGACATAGACGCCCTTCAGCGCAGCGTTGTCCTGGTTGATGCCGGCGAATGCCGAGGCGACGAACTTGGCCGCGGACGGGAAGCCCGGGGTGTGATCGTTGACCATCAGGTCATTATCGACGGTTTTGGGAATGTGGATGCAGGTGAGGTCGTGGCCGGATTTTTCAGCATGTTCCGCGACGATGCGCGCGGCGTCAGACGAATCATTGCCGCCGATGTAAAAGAACGTGCCGATGTCGTGGGCCTTGAGGACCTTGGAAATTTCCTGGCAATATTTTGTGTCGGGCTTGTCGCGGGTCGATCCCAGCGCGGAGCAGGGCGTTGCGGCGACAGCCTCAAGATTGGCGGTGGATTCTTTGGTGAGATCGAGGAAATCCTCGTTCACAATGCCAGAAACGCCGTGCAAGGCGCCGTAGACATGTTCGATGCCGGGGAATTTACGCGATTCGAGAATCGCTCCGACAAGAGATTGGTTGATAACGGCCGTTGGGCCGCCACCTTGAGCGATTAGAACTTTACCTTTGAGCATGGATGTACTCCCCCTTATTGCGATGCAGTCTCCGGCGCGCAGTTTAGCGGTAAAGTTGCCCATGTGCAGCCACCCATTGAGGTAGCGAAGGCGGGAATGTTAAAATTGAAATGCTCGCATTACAGGGAAAATGCACCGTGAGGCGGAAAAAACACAAATATCTGTTCAAAGGGCTTGATTTTGCCTCTGCGAGCGTTTAGTTAACGCGTGCTTCCAACGAGACCCCTTCGTCTAGAGGCCTAGGACACTGCCCTTTCACGGCGGCAACACGGGTTCGAATCCCGTAGGGGTCACCAAGCTTTTGGATATACGCCGCCTTTGTCAAAAGGGCGGCTTTTTTGTTGCTGTGATAGCGACCAAGGGCTTGGTTCTGGTGGCGCATATTTGTTGCCTCCGAATATTATCGACACGATGTGATAAATTGAGTTTTGGATGTGCAATATAATTTGGGATATATTTCCCTGCGCTGCCAAACGCCCCTGATATGCAGGGGCCGACCATGTACACAAAGGCTTACCTATAATGATGAGTAAATTCGCGTCCCTTTTGTTTTACGTCATCTTCTATTTGTCGGCCTTGCTGATCTTCATTGTCTTTTTACCGGCGATGCTTGTCTCGCGGCGCCTGACGCAAGTGGCGCTCAAACTTTGGTCCAGGGCCATATTCGGGGGGCTGAAGTGGGCCGTTGGCCTCACTTGGGAAGTGAAGGGGGCCGAGCACATTCCAGCAGAACCGTGCATTTTTGCCTGTAAGCACCAAAGTGCGTGGGAGACGGGCATCTTTTATCTGCTGGTGAAGGACCCAGCGTATGTCCTGAAAAAAGAGCTGCTCTCCATCCCGCTGTTTGGCTGGTACCTAGTGCGCAGTGGCGCCATCGCCATCAACCGGGAAGCCGGGGCTGGGGCAATTAAGCAACTGGTCAAAGTGTCCCGCGATCGTCTCGAAAAGGGTCAGAACATCGTTATTTTCCCCGAGGGTACGCGCTCAAGCGGCATGTACCATCCCGGTGTGGCCGCCATCTACAACAACGTTTCTGCGCCGGTCATCCCGGTGGCTTTGAATTCAGGGGTGTTTTGGCCCCGCAATGGAATGGAAAAACGTCCCGGCTGCGTGACCATCGAATTTTTGCCCGCGATCGAGAGTGGGCTTAAAAGACGCGAGTTCATGAGCACGCTGCAAGAGCGCATCGATGAGAGATCAACCTATCTGGCCGACCATGCACGCGTTAAAGGCTCTGACGCTGGTTCATGACGTTGATCCTTCCCAGGTATCACGCACAGGTATCACGCACGGGCATCACATCACGCTGCGTGCGATGAACAGCAGAGAACTTCCGAGCGATGATACGGCCGCATAAGCAACCCATGCCAGTGCGTAAAAAAGCCCCGCATAAACGAAAAATCCCGTCGTCCTGTCGAATAGGGCCAGACGCCAGCCGATAGATTCTTTCGTGGCGCTGGGGCGGTCGTTTTCGAGCGACCAGACATCAAATCTAAGTTTGCGTTTCCATGTAGCGGGCATGGCTCGACCCAGGCCGGCCGAGGACACGATGACCAGATGGGCAACTGTGGGGATGATGGTGCTGATCAGCATCAAGGTGATCCATAATCCCTCGTCTAACGGCTTGGTCTCGGCAATATGCAATAGGTACTCAAGATCAATGTTGGAAACGCCATACGCGCTCAATGACCATTGCATATAGCTTGAAAGGGCAATCGTCAGGATGGCCACCAGCCCACAGATGATCAGGAAAGACGCGATAACGTCCATGATGATCCAGAATGCTGCAAACGAATGATTGTTAGAGACAATTTGGTTGGCGAACATCCGGCTTATCGACCACGTAATCGCATCGAAAATGGAATTGATCACAGGTAAAATCGACCAGAACAGAAGCGGCACAGCCCATGTGGTGAAAAAATCTTTTGGGGAGATGGCAAACAAGATGGATGAGGTGAAAATGATGACGACAAAGATCACAAGCCCTGATCCAGCCACGGTCCGTGCACCTGCGACAAAAATTGATGCCGTCAGCAAGATTGCGATGTTGGCGGATAGTGTGCCCAAGCCAAAGGTGTTGATGATGGCTGGCACCGCGGCGGCAATCGATACGGCAATGGCAAACCCGGTGTAGTTGTTGGCGATGTGCACGCCCATGGAGATAAACATCCTGCAATACAGTGGCGCGCGCCCGAGCAGGTCTGCAGAAGCATTGGGGCCGGGAGGGCGGGCGCTGATCTTTGCCCCGATATAGGCAAAAGTCCCACTGATGATGGACATGACACAGATAACGATGGGGATGACGACATTGACAGCGCCGCTGGCGTTGCCAACCACGATCGAAAACACAACCGCCAAAAGGGCCGTTGGCCCGAATAGGGCTGAAATGGATAACCTGAGAGGTGATGGTTCTGCGAGCAGCCCGTCTTCGTCCATATGCTCCCCGGCCACAAAAATTTGCAGAAAGGCGAAAACAAAGACAGAGAGTGCAAACTCAATACTGTTTGAATAGTATAAAATGGATAGGGAGATGATGATGGTCGACATCAGCCTGACTAAGGCTCTTCTCAACCCAAGGCTTCCTACGGAAAAGACCTTTTCGGATACAAATGTTTCAAATTCATGGCCGTATTTAGAAAAGTAATAGCAGGCAGGAACCCCGAGTACAGCAGCAATAAAGATGAGGTTGATCGCCCAAGGTGCGGCGCTTTCGTCAATGTAAGGGGTGCGGGCAAACTGAGTATCACCATAGAAAACCCACACTATAGAAAAAATAAACGAGTTGAAAATAAGCGATACGAACAAAAGGCTGAAATATGTTTTGGGACCATGTTCGAGGTATTTGTTAATGAATCGAAGGGCCCTGCGCAGGATGTGCCTGTAATAATTTTTGGGTTTGGTAAGATGGTCACATATGAAATTTCGATACTGAGGTGTATCCAGACCACTGACAATGTCCTGTTTTCGTGTCCAGATTAAAGTTGCAATTGCAGCTAAAAAGGCTAAAAGCTCTACCATGTCATCCCCCCCCCGAACCTCAATATATGCATCAAAAACGATCCACGATAAATGGAGGCTTAATTGCCATTAGGTACTGATCCCAAAGGCGTTATAGATGCCCTCATAGCACGAAAAAACGGCCCCTCCAATGACAAACGCAAAATTGCATTGGTCGTGGAGGGCGGCGCGTTGCGGGGGGTTTACAGCTGCGGTGTTGTCGAGGCATTGGCCAATCTGGGGTTTAAAGATTGCTTTGATGTTTTGCTTGGAACATCCGCGGGGGCGCTGAATTGCCTGTATCTGTTGGACAATGAAATGGATGTTGCGCAGTCCATTTATTATGAAAATGCAATTGATAAACGTTGCTTGAATTTGTGGAAATTTCCTGAAATTCTCAACGTCAGGTGGATGATTTCAGAGTTTATACTTAAAAAGAAAAGGTTTAACGATCAGGTCGTTTACAACTCAAGTACAGAAATACTTATATCGACCACGAATGCCAATAGTGGTGAAACGCATTGGTTCAGCAGTCTTCATTCCCCGCGTGAGGATTTTGAGAAATCCATTCTCGCGACCGCATACACGCCGATTGTGTGCAGCCAAAAGGAAAACATTGGCGGTGAGCTCTATAACGATGGGTATGTGAGAGCGGCGATCCCGCTTAAAAAGGCGATTGAGCTGGGCTGCACGGACATTGTGGTCGTTCCGACCCAACCGTGGGGGTATCGAAAGACCAAGTCCGGTCTTTTGTCGCGTCTCTATGGCAAGTGGAGAATGCGCAACTACAGCAATGCATACAAGGCTGTTTATGCATCTCGGCACCATTATTACAATGAGGCCCTGGATATTGCCGAGCATGGCGGCGATGGTTTTCGAACCCTGGTGCTTTGCCCAAAGAGCAAAGAGGAGGTGATCGGCAGTCTTGAAAGCAGCTCTGACGCGGTGCGTAAAGCCGGTGATATCGCGAGGGACACCACCTTGAACAAGCTGCGAAAATTTCTGTGAAGACCGAAACCTTTCGGTCTTTTGATGGCGTTCAAATTCGCTATGGCCACCAACCCGCGGATGGCAAGGCGCAAGGCCGTGTCATTGTCGTGCCCGGACGCGCCGAATTTTTAGAAAAATATGAAGAGGTCTCTAAGGAATTCGCCCATCGAGGGTTCGAGTTCTGGATCATGGATTTGCGCGGGCAGGGGGGCAGTCAGAGAGTCCTCGATGATCCCCTAAAGGGCTATATCGACAGTGTTGATACATATGTTCACGACTTGTCTTTCTTTGCTCAAAACGTGATCCCGACCTCTGATCTGCAAACGCTCCTTTTGTCGCATTCGACTGGGGGGCTTATTTGCATGAAAGCCTTAGTCGATAAGATGTTGGCCCCGGACATGGCCATTTTTATATCGCCATTTTTTGCGCTAGCAGGCTCCACACTTACGAAGTTTGCCGCAATGGCGCTCACCAAAATGTATATGGGGCTGGGGCTGGGGCAAACTTACTTGCCGGGCCAAAACAGCTATGACCCGGTAGCTGCCTGGACTGATAATTGCGCGATTACCTCTGACCCTCACCGTTATGAGGCGTTCACGGAAATGCTTCGAACCCAGGCGCATCTGAGGCTTGGTGGCGTTACGGCCGGTTGGATGAGTGCATGTCTGGATGCCCAAAGCAAAATTCGTGAATTTGCAAACAGTCGCCCGGACCGACAGCCGCTTCGTATGTTGGCATTGTTTGGCGCCGAGGACCGCATTGTCGATGCAAGGTTTAGTCGTTGCCTCATGCAAACACTTGGTGGCGCAGTGCCGGAGCCGATTTTGCAGGCGCGCCATGAGTTACTTCAGGAAAACGACCGAGTGCGCGCAATTGTCTGGGGCTACATTGATCGCTTCATCACGATGCAAGACAACCCAAAGTAAGAGCAAACCCCGAGCACCGCGAAGCCATCAATGTCGTTGCATGTGACTTGATGCTTGTTGAGGGTGGGCTTGTCATTATTGTTGTACTGTGGTGCTTGCACCACTTTTCGGTGGGCAGATAATGTCCGGTCTTACTTCTTGAGCAGTTCCATGACGTGCTTTTCATATTCTTTCAAGACGGGGCCGCAACTTGCCGCTTTGGACTGTGACATGCGTTGAGCAACGCCGGTGTTCATCGCCTTGCCGCCCTCGATGAGGTAGACCTCGCTGACCGCGTTCAGGCCAAGCGCGCGGTTAACATGCATAGCCATATCTTTGGTTCTCGTTTGCAGTGTCTCTTGGTCCAGGTGGCGTTTTCGGTCCACAGGGATGGGCGCGCTTAGGAAATATTGCAACAGAGCTTCGGCCACGCGCGGTGCGCGTTGGCAGATCAGTGGGGTGTTGAAGTTGCGCGGTACAACCAAAATCGGCGTGACGGGGCGCATCACGGTGGTGAATGATCCAGGCCGGGTTTGGGTCGGAGCAAGGATGTGGTCAAGTTGCAACACAGGCAACAAACTAGGCTCCTCAGGTGCTGCCGCATTGGCGCTTCCCAAAGATGCGATACATATCGTGAATAACCACAGTAACAGTGTGAACGGTTTCATAGTTCCTCGGGTGCTTGTCTCGTCTGGCGCCCCCCAGGTTCTGCGTACATAGAATATATTTGAGCCGATAAAAACCGACCTTTTCAGTACAGCAAATGTGACTCTATCACGATTAGTGTCGTTTGCAGCTTAAAAGTAAGATGAATGCAGGACGCTCGAACGAGAGCGCTACCAGTCCTTCAGAATACGCAATGCGCCAAGGATGTTGCTGTAACTGTCGGTCCAGGTGCGTTTGTTGGGATCTGCGTGCAGGGCATGCCATCCGGGTTGGCTGGGTAATGTACCCAGATCTTTCGGGGCGCGCGCCACGGCCACCATGATCGCCGGGGCATTGATCATGGGGGTGTCCTTGTTGCCAGCTGATTGACGTTTAAGCGCCACAAGCCCCAAGTCATTGGCAATGGACGCTAAGACCGGGGACAGGTCGAGGTGCTTGTTGGAAATATGCGCAAGCACCATTCCGCCGGGGGCCAACTTATCTATGTAGATTTGAAACGCTTCACGGGTCAGCAAATGAACCGGAATGCTATCGGATGAAAAGGCGTCGAGAAAGATAAGGTCGTAGCTGGCTGCAGGCACGGCTTGAATGCCCAGGCGCCCGTCACCGTGCACAACACTATAATCAGATCCACACCCCTTGAGGAAATCAAACAACCCCGGTTGTTCGGCCACACGGGTGACTGCGTTGTTGATTTCAAAGAATGTGATGGTGCGCCCTTGGGTGGGGTAACATGAGATACTGCCGACGCCCAAACCAATCACGGCGACATCACCATGACGGGGGCGTTGCGCCAAATCCGTCATAACATCACCCAGTGGCGATGTGCGCCCATAATAGCCCACAGGTTCCAATTCCTGACCAGGGGTGAGATTACGCATACCGTGCACGGTGGTGCCATAACTGAGCATCCGCACAGTGCCTTGCGGGTTCTCCATGATGCTCAACACACCAAAAAAATTGCGCTCTCGTGCCAGGATGTTTTTCGGTAACAACCAACCGGCCTGTTCGGCCACCAGGGGGAAAACGACGCACGCCAGCGCCAGCGCCAGCATCGCCCGCGGTCGTTCTTGACGGGAAACGGCACGGGCCGCCAAAATCAGAGCCACGCCAACGCCCATCATCTGTGCGAATTCTGTTGCGCCGCGGAACAATAGCGGTGCCAGCAGGCTGTTGAAGGCACCACCCAATACGCCGCCAAGCGCCATCCACAAGTAGAATTCGGTGAGCCATGCCTTGTGCGGTTTGAGGCGAGCCAGCTCGCCGTGGCACGCCAGAACGGTGATGAAGTAGACGACCAGCATGGTTAGCGCCAACAGCAACCACGAAGATGACAAATTGCCGAAAACCCACATGACTGCGAACAGAACCAATGCTGCCAACAGCCAATGAAGGATGCGTTCGGTGCCGATGATCGGTCGGCGGGCAAAGACAATGACGAAGGTCAGCAGGTAAAGCGCCAAAGGCACCACCCACAGCAAGGGTACGGCGGCAACATCGCTGGTCAGAAGGGTGGTGATGCCCAGCATTAGGCTGGTGCTGGCCATCATCAGGGCGGTCCACAGCAGTTTGTGCAGGGCCGTGGGGGCCGAAATGTCAGCGGCGGCATGGGGGTGATGCATAGGTGTCGCGTCTGCGGGTGAACCCATAAGTGCCATGGCGCCGGAAAGGGTGCTGAGAAGCACCAGGGCGCCAAAGCTCACACTCCAGGCCAGACTCTGCCCGTGCAGGTCGAGCAAAGGTTCCGCCACCAAGGGAAAGGCGAACAGCGCACTCATCGAACCGACATTGCTGGCGGCGTATAAAAAATAGGGGTTTTCTGCATCCTTGTGACCGCTCATGGAAAACCAGGTTTGCAACAAAGGCGCAGACCCTGAGATGATTACGAACGGTATGCCGATGCTCAACGCCAATGCACTCAAAACCCACCAACTGGGATTGCCATCACTGGGCGGAACAGACGTGGGGTCAATGCCGACGGGCAGCCACATCAGACATATAAGCAACAGGCTTATGTGGATCAGAACCTGCCCACGGGTGGACAGGCGTTTGCTGAGCAGGTGGGCATATAAATAGCCCAGCAATAGCGCCGCCTGGAAGAACATCATCGCTGTGTTCCACACCTGCGGCGCGCCGCCGACGCGGGGCAAAATGAACTTGGCGATCATGGGCTGCAACCAAAACAATAGCGCGGCCGACGTGATGAGTGTCAGCGTATAGGTTGCGACCAGAAAACGACCAGGTGCTTTCACGGTTAAGGCGGTTGATGTCATGGTCTTCTTATAACGCGTGTGCGCGCCCCATAGAAGTGCGGTTCGTCACAAGCAAAACGCCGCCCTCCTGCTTGGGGCGGCGTTCCGTCGTCACTTGAAAGCGAAGTGCTTATTCAGCGTGGTAGCCGATGACACGGTCGACTTCGTTCTTGGAGCCCAAGATCACGGGCACGCGCTGGTGTAGGCCGGTGGGCTGGATGTCCATAATGCGTTCGCGACCCGTGGAGCATACGCCGCCGGCTTGTTCGACGATGAAGCCCATTGGGTTGGCTTCGTACATCAGGCGCAGTTTGCCGCCTTGTTTGCGCAGGCGATCGTCGATTGGGTACATAAAGATGCCGCCGCGGACCAAGATGCGGTGCACTTCGGCAACCATCGACGCAATCCAGCGCATGTTGAAGTTTTCACCGCGCGGGCCCTCTTTGCCTGCGAGGCATTCGTCGACGTAGCGTTTGACCGGTGCTTCCCAAAATCGCGAGTTGGACGCGTTGATGGCGAATTCACGAGTGTCTGTGGGGATGGTCATGTTCGGGTGGGTGAGCATAAACTCGCCGATGTTCTGGTCCAGCGTGAAGCCGTTGACGCCGTCACCGGTGGTCAACACCAACATGGAAGATGGACCGTACAGCGCGTATCCGGCACAGACCTGGGTGGTGCCGGGTTGCAGGAAGTCTTCAACTTTCGGGTGGGTGATGCCGTCGGGGCATTTGAGGATCGAGAAAATGGTGCCCACCGATACGTTGACGTCGATGTTGCTGGAACCATCCAGCGGATCGAACAGCAACAGATATTTGCCGCGTGGCGCGCCTTCTGGCAGGGCGTAAGGATCGTCCATTTCTTCCGACGCCATGCCAGCCAGATGGCCGCCGACTTCGTTGAAACGCAAGAAAATGTCGTTGGACAGGATGTCCAGTTTCTTCTGAGTCTCGCCCTGAATGTTTTCAGAGCCAGCACTGCCCAGCGCGCCGACCAGTGCGCCATGGTTCACTTGGTCTGAGATTACTTTGCACGCGGTTACAACGTCATTGAGCAATAGTGTCAGGTTTCCGTGGCCGTGCTTTTCGCGCATGGCGTTGATGATGAAGTGGGTAACTGTTGTCCGGTTCGTCGACATGAGCGTTTCGCCTGTTGATTATTATTAGGGTAGGTTTACGGGTGGTTTAGCTTGCGGCGAGGCGCAAGGGAACACCCGCGCGGGGCGGTGCGCCTACCCTTTGGGGTGATTATACCCGTGGCGTGCAATCGTGCTTTAGAGGTTGAGGCGGTCCAGTTCGCGCTGGGCGGCATCATATTGGCGAAATTGTACGGCACCCGTAGCCAGTGTTTTTTCGAAGTAGCTGCGTGCGCGTTTTTTATCGCCTTTGTTCAAGGCGCTTATGCCGAGGAAAAAATATCCTGTGCATCGTCGTTCAACCGAATCTTTGTCCTCGCCATTTTTGATGGCGGCAAGGACGCGGCCTTCTTCGGTTTGACCGAGAAAGTGGCTCACCAATGGTCCCGGCCAGGCTGTAAGGTCCTCATGGGCGGCATCTTCGCTCAGTCGCGCCAGAGCGTCCTGATCGGAACGTAAGCGACTGAGATACAGCCACAGATGGCTATAAAGCCGCAAGCTGCGGTCCTGGGTCACGCCCTGGGTGCGCACAAAGTCGGTCACCGCGGACCGTGGGTTGCCCACATACAGGTTCAAATAGCCGCGGCTGAACAAGGCAAATGCGTGGTCAGGCTTGGCGGCAATGGCACGGGCGTAGTCGCCGATGGCGGACAGTTCCTTGCCCGATTTTTCATTGGCCCAGCCGCGCGCAAACCAGGCATCGGCGAGGTTCGGTTCAATTTCGACCGCTTGGCTGAGTTCACGAAGAGCCTGATTGTAAAGCCCCTTGTCGATGGAGCTCCAGGCTCGATCGACAAAAGTCTTGGCGTCACCCGGAGGGTTCGTTTTTGGCGCTGGTGCGGGCGTGGTTTTTGGAGCCATGATCATGGATGGCTTACGGGGCATCACGACCGGTTCTGGCGCGGGTGTCGTCGTTTTCGCCGTCGTTTCAACCACCACTGGCGGAGTATCTTGGACCACTTTCGGGGTTGGTCTGTGAATGGTAATGGGCGGGCGTTCGGGCTTAGGCGTCGTTTGTGGTTGTGGCTTTGGGGGAGCCTTAGCCATCGGTTCCGGTTTTGTGGGGGGCTCAACAACAGGTGCAATGGCGGCTTCAACCGCAGCTTTAGTCGCGGGTGCCGGTTCTGGATTTGCCTCAAATTCAGGCCCAGATTCAGGCCCAAATTCAGATTCAGGCTCAGGCATGATTGCGGGGGAGGCCTTTGCCACGGCTGGTGGCTGCGTCTCAGCCATACCCAGAGACGTTGGTGCTTCGGCAATGAAAATACTGGGGCGCAAAAATGCCAGTCCAGCCAAGGACACCACCGCGACCCCCAAGGTGCCAGCGACAACCCACGGCAGGACGGCGTGGCTACGTGCAGCTTGTGGGGCGGCGTGTGCGGGTGAACCTTCTATGGTCGGTACGGCACCGCGTTTGCGCTCAGCATCGGATTTTTTCAGCGCTTCGAGGATGTAGGACATATGCAATTACTCCCCGTCAACGATGATGGAGGTGACGAACGTTTCACGCGCCATTCCGGTAATGTGCAGCAACGTTTCCGGCCCGGCGATGCCGTCTGGCGTAAGGCCCAAGTCTTGCTGAAATACTTGAACTTTATCACGCAGAGACGGGCCGAAAAAGACGCTACCTTGACCGTCTAGGTCTTGTGCACCATCTGGGTATCCGGCCTTGGCGAGCAATCGACGCAGCTCCACCACATCCTGACCTTGCTGGCCGAAGGCGAGGGAACGTTGAACAATGTCATGGGGTTTCCACATCATCAGATAGTCGCCGGGCCATCGCAACAGGAAGGCCGCGGTGCGCATGGTGACGGCACGGTCACCAAAATCAATGGTGATGCTTTCTCCGTTCAAGTCACTTTCGATGATTGAGACCACACCATAGAGCCGTTCGCCGTCTGGCATGATGAAGGACACCACCACAGGGCGGTTCATCGATTTGAGCCCAGCCGGGTCCGTTTGACCCTGAAGGCAATTGAGCCCAGCCGCTTTGGCCTTGTCGCACGGGGTAAGGCCCGCCAGATTGAGGTAGTCGAAATTCCATAAATTGAACAATTGCATAAACGCCCGATCCGGAGTGCCCGCCTGGATCAGGTCACCGATCAGGGTGTTTTCAGCCTTGGATACATCGACTTTCTCATCGACCGCTGACAAGGGCGCATCGCCATCCGACATCTCGGTGACGGTGTTGTCTTTGTTGGCGTCATCTATGCTGGGCGACGGTGCGTCGTCGGGCATGATGGTTTGTATTTGAGTGTCGGAGGAGGTCTGAGGTTCTGCTTCAATAACCGGTGCTGATTTCGGTTCGGGTGCCTGTTCGTGTGTCGGGGCAGGTGCGGGTTGCGGCTGGGGGGGCTGCTTGACCTTTTCGATTGGTGGCGGCGGCAGCAAGGGGGCAACCAATTGTGCAAGCTTGTCGTTGACGCCCCAGTGATAGGGATCAAATGCGCCGACCAGCAAAACACCTGTGAGGGCGAGGACAAAGGCCAACGAGCTCCAGATGCTTTTGCCGCTGGGTTGCCCGCCCGGTGCGTAGCCCTGAGTACCCAAAACTTCCGAGCTGGCGCGATTGGCAAGCGTGCGACCAATCTCTTTTTTGCCCTCAACATAGGCGGCCAGAAGTGCGCGGTCGCAGATCGAATTGATCAGGCGGGGAATGCCGTGCGAAGCCTTGCGCACGGCCTTAACCGCGCCGTTGGTAAAGATACGTGTGTCTAACCCGGCAATTTTCAGGCGGTGTGCGATATAGGCGTGGGTTTCCACTAAGCCCAATGGGTCAAGATGATAGCGCGCCGTGATGCGCTGCGCGGTTTGACGCATTTCGGGCGTCGCCAAAATGTGGTTGAGTTCCGGCTGCCCCACCAAAATGATTTGCAGCAGCTTTTTGTCCGCAGTTTCCAAATTGGTCAGCAGGCGAACCAGTTCGATCACATCGGGGGCCAGATTCTGCGCCTCATCGATCATCAGCACCGGGTTGCGTCCGTTTGCATGGGCGCGCAACAGGTGATGGTTCATTAAATCGAAAAAATCCTTGAGGCTTGCCGTGCCCTGGGGATAGGGGATGCGCATTTCGTCGCAAACGGCGGCCAGCAACTCGGTCTCGGTCAGCTTGGGGTTTAGGATCAACGCCAGATCAGTGTTTTCGGGCAGTTGTTCCATCAGGGCGCGACAGATGGTGGTTTTGCCCGTGCCGACCTCCCCGGTTAGCAGCACAAAACCACCGCTTTCACTGACCCCATACAGCAAATGGGCCAGCGCTTCTTGGTGGCGTTGGCTCATATATAGATAGTGGGGATTGGGAATGATGGAAAAGGGGTTTTCCGTAATCCCGAAATAATCCTGATACATGGACTGCGTCATGTGTCGGCGTGGTTCCGTTATGCAAATTTGTGGCACCCATGTGTGGGGACACGCTAGGCGCATATTAACATGATATTCGTTCGCTTAGAAAGCGACGGCCGTCACAGCCGGGTGGAAAAACAAGCGTTTATAGAACCAGGTTTAATTGGGCTGTATTTTGACGGCCGTGCCGCTGGCCACCACCATCAACATGGATTTGCCGTCGCCGGATACTTCTGAATAGTCCAGATCGACGCCGATCACGGCATCCGCACCGGCAATCAGGGCCTCGCGCCGCAGTTCCGTTAAGCAGGTCTTGCGGGCATCCCTGAGCACTTTTTGCGATGCGCTGGAACGTCCGCCGACGATGTCGCGAATGGACGCGAACATGTCGCGAAACATGTTCATACCGAACACGCATTCTGCCGTGATGATCTCAAGGCGCTCCGTGACCTTATATTCGGGCATGGCAAATTCGGTGGTGAGGATCAGGTTCTTGGCGATTTCGTCAATCACCGTGGTGGGTAACTCATCGAACTGTTTGTTGGCGATGAGTTCTTCAATTTGCTTTTCGGTCTTGCCGAACAATCCGAACATGGTTTTCAACTCCCCAAAATAATCGGCTCAAGCCGCGAGATCGATTCAGTATAGGCATAAGCGCCTATCATTTATTAAATACATTTTTTTGCTGAGAACGCATGGTAAACTCTAAGCAGGTAGCTTATCTAGCTATCAATAAGGATTCAGTTGACAGGGATAGCTACAATTTAGGACATTCATCACATCTAAACTGTAAGCATTAAGCATAAGGTTCCGTATTTTGGACGTTCAAGAACGTATCCTCAAGGCTCGCATTCTGGCTGTCGATGACAACCTCACCAATGTGGTGCTGTTGAAAAAACTGCTGGAGGCGGAGGGGTATTTGCACGTCGAAGGCGTTACGGATCCGCGCGAAGTGATCGGCCTATATCAGGCGGAACCTTACGATTTGGTCCTACTCGACATCCGCATGCCTCATATGGACGGATATCAGGTCATGGAAGGGCTGAAAGCAGTGGCCGATGGCGACATTCCGCCCATCATGGTGCTTACAGCTCAGACGGATATGGACACCAAGCTCAAAGCCCTGGCCGCGGGGGCGCAGGACTTTTTGCACAAGCCCTTTGATCGGGTTGAGGCGCTGACGCGTATCCGCAATATGATCGAGGTTCGTTTGTTGCACAAAGAGGTGCGTGAGCAAAAAAATATTCTCGAGCAAAAAGTCCAAGAACGCACCCAGGAACTGGAAGACACCCGCATGGAGGTCGTTCTCCGTCTGGGCCGCGCTGCGGAATACAAAGACAACGAAACCGGTCTGCACGTCGTGCGCATGAGCAAGATCGCACATCTGCTTGGGACCGCCATGGGCATGTCGGAGGCGGATGCGAAGTTGTTGCTGCACGCCAGCCCCATGCATGACATCGGTAAAATTGGTATTCCCGACGACGTATTGCTCAAGCCTGGAAAGCTGGACGCCGATGAATGGGAAGTGATGAAAACGCACTGCCAAATTGGTGCTGAAATTCTTGGCGATCACCCTTCGCCGCTGATGCAGTTGGCGCGCTTGGTTGCGTTGACACACCATGAAAAATGGGATGGTTCCGGTTATCCGAAAGGCCTCGCTGGAGAACAAATCCCCCTGGTCGGGCGGATCACTGCCGTGGCTGATGTTTTTGACGCGTTAACGTCTGAACGCCCATATAAAAAGGGTTGGCCCATTGAAGACGCCACCCAATTCATCAAAGATCAGGCTGGTGCGCATTTTGATCCGGAGGTGGTGCAAAAATTCTGTGATCACTTGGATGAAATTGCCAACATCCGGGAAACCCTCCGCGATACCTTTGAGCCAAAAAACTAAGTGCGCTTGGTGCCTTAGAAGTTACCGGAGCCTCCCTTCATGTCTCACGAGACCCTTCATACCTCTGCGCGTTATTCTCTTGGATTTTCGTGTATCGGGCACACGTATTCGCACCTGTTCGCACCAATTTTTTTCGTCGTTGCCTTGCTGTTAGAAGCTGAGTTTGGCCTCACTCACGGCGAAGTCGTCAGCTTGATCGTTGTCGGTAACGTTTTATTTGGCGTGGGCGCGCCGATTGCGGGTTGGGTCGGCGATAAGTGGTCGGCCAGCGGGATGATCGCGATTTATTTTTTCGGCGTCGGATCGGGTATGATGTTGACCGGCACGGCGCAAAGCCCGACCCAGTTGATGGTGTTTCTTACTGTGACGGGTCTGTTTGGGTCTATCTATCACCCGGTCGGGTTCGCGTGGCTGGTTTCTCAGGTCGAAAAGCGCGGCACGGCGATGGGCATCAATGGGGTGTTCGGCACCGTCGGACCATCGGTCGCGGCATTGTCGGCGGGCGTGTTGAGCGATCTTATCAGTTGGCGGGCGGCATTCATCATACCGGGCGCGTTGGTGTTCCTCACCGGCGTTGCATTCTTTGCATTGAGGCACCGTGGCATTATTCACGATGCGACCACCGAACGGGTGGCGGAACACCGCGCCACCAAGCACGAAATGGTGCGCACTATATTGGTTCTGGCCGTCACCATGTTGTGCACGGGGCTTGTGTATCAAACCTCGTCGGCGGCGCTGCCCAAGGTATTTTCCGAACGTTTGATCGGTTTTGCGGGCGAGGGCGTATTCGGCATCGGCGCGATGGTTGCTCTGGTCTATGTCGTGGCCGGTGCGGTGCAGCTGGTCGCCGGGAGAATGTGTGACAAGTATTCGCTCAAGTTGATTTACATTTTGGCGTTTACCGCGCAAATCCCAGTGATGGTTCTGGCCTCGCAGGTCAGCGGCGGGGGATTGTTGTTCGCCACTTTGGTGATGATCTCCGCCAATCAGGCGGCGCTTCCGGTGGAAAATACTTTGATTGCACGCTATGCGCCGAAAGACTGGCGGGCGCTGGCGTTCGGCCTGAAATTCATTCTGGCTTTTGGGGTGAGCAGCCTGGGCGTGCTGCTGGAAGGTTCGCTCTACGACATGACAGGTGGGTTCTATTGGCTGTTCATCGTGTTGGCGTGCATTGCTACGGTGGGTATGACGGTGGGCTGGTTGTTGCCGTCCGACCCCAAGACGGCTCAGCCGCAAGCCGCCGAATAGACCGGGCGTTTTATCTGGGCATTCTAAAGGCCCAAGCGTTCGATTTCTTTCTTTGGGCACCTGTTTTGCATCACCACCAATCCGGCGGCTTCGGCCTCGCGCTTGGCTTTGTCGTTGGTGACGCCGATTTGCATCCACACCACCGTAATGCCTTTGTCGTCGGCAAGGCGGATCGCCTCGCGGGTGACCTCGCCAGCGGCGTCGGAGGCCCGGAAAATCTCAACCATGTCAAAAGGTCCGGGGGCGTCTTCAAGGGAGGCGTAAACCGTTTCGCCCAAAATTGTCTCGCCCGCCTGGCCGGGGTTGATGGGGATGACCTTGTAACCATGGGCCTGTAAGAACGCCATAACCTCGTTGGAGGGACGCTCGGGTTTCGGCGACGCACCCACTAGGGCGATGGTTCCGATGGTTTCCAAAATGCCCACGATCAGGTCATCGGTATCGGATTTGCTCATGCGCTGCGGTCTTTCCATTTTGGTGAGGGTTGTTTGTCGATGAAGGCGCGCACGCCGTCGCGGGCGTCCGGGTGTTGCATATTCGCGGTCATGGTCTCAGCGGCGACGGCGTAAGCTTCATCCAGCGGGCGATCGATTTGACCCAGAAACAGGCGCTTGCCGAACGTGATGGCCGAGGGCGATTTGGAGGCGATTTCAAGCGCCAGATTTTCGACCTCGACGTTCAGCACTTCGGCCCCCACGGAGCGGTTGATGAGGCCCAGGCGCTCGGCCTCCTCGGCGGTGATAAATTTTCCAGTATAGAGCATCTCAGCCGCAGCCTTACGACCGATGGCCCGGCTTAGCGGCACCGATGGCGTGGCGCAAAACAGGCCCAAATTGATGCCCGATGTGGCGAACTTCGAATGGCTGCTGGCGATGGCCAGATCGCATTGCGCCACCAATTGACAGCCCGCCGCCGTGGCGATGCCGTCAACGTGGGCGATCACCGGCTGGGGCAGATGATGGATTTTCATCATCATGTTGGCGCAGGCGTTGAACAGGACCTCGCACGGGGCCTGTTCGGGCTTGCTCATCATTTCCTTGAGGTCGTGGCCTGCCGAAAATGCCTTGCCCGCGCCGGAAATCACCACCACGCGCACGCCGGTATCTTGGGCGATGGCGTCGAGTTCAACGCTCAGGGCTTCAATCATTGCTTCGGACAACGCGTTGAGCTTGGTGGGGCGGTTTAGCGTCAACCACGCGATTTGATCGTGGTCTTCGCGTGTCATGAGGGGGGATGCATCTGTCATGCGCGTATGGTGGAGCGAAGCCGCCTTAAAGACAAGACCAATGTCATGTTCGCAGAGGCTCGATACCCCTTGGTGTTGGATTCAGGCGTTTGGAAGGTCAATAAAAGCGTATTTTTTGTGGTATCCAGATACCTTGAAGATAACTCATTGTTTTTAAATGAAAATTTACGGCGTTGGTGAATTAAAGTGTTTGACAGGGAGCCTGTGGTGACTTAAAAACCGCGTTCATCATGAAATTCGGCGATGAGCGCTGGTTTCGTGACGCAAGTTTTAACATTCGTGAGATTTTGCACACGCGGCAAAACTCACATATCCCGGAAATCGGAGCAGAATATGAAAACCTATTCCGCTAAACCCGCTGACGTCGAGAAGAAATGGTTCGTCATTGATGCTGAGGACGTTGTCCTTGGTCGTATGGCAAGCCAGATCGCGATGCGTCTGCGTGGTAAGCATAAGCCGATGTTCACACCGCACATTGATTGCGGCGACAACATCATCGTCATCAACGCCGAAAAGGTGAAGTTGACGGGACGTAAACGCGAAAACGAAAAGTTCTATTGGCACACCGGTCACCCGGGCGGCCTCAAAGAACGCACCTTGGGTCAGATCCTCGATGGCAAATACCCTGAGCGCGTTGTTATCAAGGCTGTCGAGCGTATGATTACGCGCTCTCCCATGGGCCGCGCGCAGATGAGAAAACTGCATGTTTATGCCGGTGTCGATCATCCTCATGGTGCGCAGAACCCAGAAGTTCTGGATGTCGCCGCCATGAACCCGAAGAACAAGAGGAGCGCGTAACCCATGGCTGATCTCGGAGATCTTAAAGATCTGGTCGAAAGCGGTACGGTGGCCCCGGCTGCTGCAGAAGCTGCTCAGGTTGTTGAGCCTAAAATCGACGCCCAGGGCCGTTCCTACGCCACGGGCAAGCGCAAAAACGCGATCGCTCGCGTTTGGATCAAGCCGGGCAACGGTAAGATCACGGTTAACGGTCGCGACGTTGAAGTCTATTTCGCTCGTCCGGTGTTGCGTATGTTGATCAACCAGCCGTTTTCCACGGTCGAGCGTGAAGGCCAGTACGATGTGGTCTGCACGGTCACCGGTGGCGGTCTGTCCGGCCAAGCCGGCGCGGTGCGTCATGGCATTTCCAAGGCGCTGACCTACTACGAGCCCACCTTGCGTGGCCTGCTCAAAGCTGGCGGCTTCATGACCCGTGACTCGCGTGTTGTTGAACGTAAAAAGTACGGCCGTGCAAAAGCTCGCCGCAGCTTCCAGTTCTCAAAACGTTAAGCGAAAGCTTTTCTTACGATTACGAAAAAGGGCTGCCTTCGGGCGGCCCTTTTTTTTGTGATCCGCCGAGTGGATATGGTTTCGGTATAGGCAGGCGAATAGGCGGGGGCGGTGACGGGCTCTAAATTGGGGTTTATCGCTAGGGCCAATTGGTGCACTGTCACTGAAATCCATTTATAAAATCGAACATGTGTTCAAGTTAGGGACAGCGTAATTGGGGAGTTGGGTATGATTAAAGGCAAATGCAATTGTGGAAAAGTTTGCTTTGAAGTTGAAGACGTTAGAAAAACAGTGACGGTCTGCCATTGCAGCCAGTGCAGGCGCACAAGCGGTCATCTTTGGGCAGCGACAAGAGCACCCTATGACACAGTGCGATTTTCAACAGATGAAGGTCTTGAGTGGTACGCTTCCTCAGAATTCGCCAAGCGAGGCTTTTGCAAATTCTGTGGTTCGAGTCTGTTTTATCGGATGAATGATGAGGATGGGATTGGCATAGCCGCGGGCTGCTTAGATGCGCCAACAGATCTTCAGATAGCAAAGCATATCTTTGTTAAAGATAAGGGTGATTACTATGAAATCACCGATGGCGCACCGCAGATCGAAAAATACTGATTGGGCAAATCAGGTGTACGAATAAGGCTTCGCTGGTGAGATTAGCATCGCACCAGCTATATGAAACGGATCATGCCGAAGATTTTTGTGCGGGCCTGATTGGTCTTCAGGCCGCCAGAGACAGCGCCACGCCGCGCTCTTGGAAGTAGCCCTTCCACAAGGGTGCAAAGTCCGGCTTGACTGAGTCTTTGACGGCTTCCAGGGCCAACAGGCGTTCCATCCAGTCTTTGAAGGGGCTGTCGGGGGCAACGCGTGCAAGCAGTTCGTCGCGTACGCTTGGCAGCAGCGCCAGGCGCATTAAAAAAGGTGCCACGGCGGCATCAACGAGGCTGAAATCTTCGCCACTGAAATAGGGACCTTTAATCTGCTTGATCAGCGGTAGGGCGGTGGTGATGAGCTTTTCTTTGCGCTCTTCAAATTCGTCCTGGGATTGCGCCGTCATCATGGCGTACTGGCCCATGAGCAGTTGGTCGGAATAGTTGATCCAGGCGCGCTGTTGGGCACGTTCCCAAGGGTCCTGGGCCAGCAAGGGTGGTGGCGTGGTTTCGTCGAGGTATTCATTGATGATGGCGGATTCAAACAACACATCGTCACCGACGAACAAGGCCGGAACCTTGCCCGTTGGCACTTTGTCCAGGTACCACTGGGGTTTGTTGGCGATGTCGATATATTCGATGTCGAAGTCGATGCCCTTGTGGCGCAGCATGATCACTGCGCGTTGCACAAATGGGCACAAGACGAAGCTGACCAATTTATAGTTTTGTGTGCTGGGCATCGAGAAACTTCCTCTGATCTAAATTTCAATGGGCGCTGGAAACACGGTTATGGAATCGCTTCTAGGAATATGGCTCGCACTGCCCGTAACGCAATGGAACGCCCTCAATTGCTTACTCTCAATGAGGGTGCCGGCATTGCTCGGAATTTTAACACCCTTGGCTCTGGGCAGCCCGGTCTTGGCTTGTTCGCATATGAGTTGATCATTTGTACGTGTGACAAAATCGTTTCAGGTTTGCGATCGTTACGCTTTGTGCACGCGTTTGTGAGCTTAAGGGCGAACGATTGTTCATACATAAAGTTGAACATTACATTCATATATCTAACAAGGCGTATGGTGTAGTGTCAGTAGGCTCTTGACCATGAGATTGTGTGGTCATCAAAAAAATAAGGGGCTGACCCAGATAACTACCTCAGATAACGTTTAACCCATTGTCTTATCATCGATAATTGGACTGACGGGTCACTGTTGTTAAATCGCCACTCACATTCCTTCAAATATAGGCCGAATTGAGCCTTTGGAACACCGTTGAATTTACGCATATGGCGCTTCGCCTGGTTCCAGAAATTCTCGATTCCGTTGATATGATTATGGTCGTCTGCAAAGAGTTCGGAGTGGTTGATCCTGAAGTGCTTGAAGTCCGAAACATCCAACACATTGTAGGCCTTCCAGCAGTCAGAATAGACGATGCTGTCAGGGATGACTTTGCGCTCAATGATCGGTATCAAGGTGGCTCCTGAGGCATCGGGAATAATCTTGGTGTAAACCCTTCCTCCTCGCTTCAACAGGCCAAATACAGGGGTTTTTCCGCCCGCACCACGCCCGCGCTTGCCCTTCCGCTTGCCTCCAAAGTAACTCTCATCCACCTCGATCTCGCCGCCGAACATGGCTTCGCTTTCGGCCTCCAACTCCAAAGCAATGATCTCGCGCAGACGGAGGAAAAAGAAGGCGGCTGTCTTGCGGTTGACACCACAAAGACTGGCCGCTGTCAGAGCGGTGGATCCGGAAACAAAATGCTCGATCAAGCGATCTTGTTTGTAGTGGCTAAGTCGGCTCTTGCGCATAGGTCCCATGATAAACCCAAAATTGAGTTATCTGGGTCAGCCCC
>Ga0316202_10000195_pt1 | contig 88524 bp, 91 predicted proteins | sample 3monrhotite_MG_FD_204934 | JGI IMG/M metagenome (GOLD analysis project Ga0316202, IMG submission 204934) | Microbial mat bacterial communities from mineral coupon in-situ incubated in ocean water Damariscotta River, Maine, United States -... | ecosystem: Environmental > Aquatic > Marine >... | reverse complement strand
GTGTTGTATTTTGCTGCTTATAAAGGCGTTAATGATCGCTATCACATCGAAAACATCAAAAAAGCCGCCGACACCATCATCTGGTGCTGTGATCAGGCACCGGGATTTGTTCCCGATCGCGACACGGACTTCACCTTCACGGGCAACATTGTCCAAGCCATGCTGGCCTATGGCAAGGGTGAATTGGGGACACCGCCCATCGATATCTTGGACGTTGACCGGGTGATCGCCATCGGCTCAGACATGATGATGAAAGCCGTCACAGACGCGCGCCATGGGGTGTTGAAAGACTTTCTCAAGCCCGACCATAAAGGCTATGGGTCCATCAACTCACCGATGCAATGCATGATGAAAGAAATCTGCGCGCAATGTCTTCAACGCCACGTTGATCCCGATACCGGAGAAGCCAAAGTGGTGTTCAGTTGCTTCAACCAAGACCAACGTTTGGACTTGGTTGACTTCGCCAGCCTGAATTCTAGGCTGCGGCAAAACGCGGTGTCGGAAAAACTGACCGCGAAGTGGATTGAACATTGTTTTCGGGACGGTTGACGTTGGCCTTACCGCACCCTACCTTGCGCCAAATACATCAAAATGAGAGCCCATAAACGTCATGCCTTTTCAACCTGCCTCCAAAATGTCCCATGCCCATGAACTGGCCCAGCACGCCAAAGCGTGGCCGTTTGCCGAAGCCCGCGAACTGGCTAAGCATTTAAAGGGCAAGGTTCCTGAAAAAGGTTATGTGTTATTTGAAACGGGCTATGGCCCCTCTGGATTGCCGCATATTGGCACGTTTGGTGAAGTGGCGCGGACCACCATGGTGCGCCAAGCCTTTACCGCCTTAACCGACATGCCAACCAAATTATTTGCCTATTCAGATGATATGGACGGTTTGCGTAAGGTTCCCGACAACCTGCCCAACCAAGACATGTTGGCCCAACATTTGGGGATGCCGTTAACGGCTGTTCCCGACCCGTTTGGCACCCACGAAAGTTTTGCCCATCACAACAATGCGCGGCTGATGGCGTTTTTAGATGAGTTCGGGTTTGATTACGAATTCAAGTCCGCCACCGAAGAATACAAGTCCGGCACGTTGGATGAAACGCTGCTGAAGATTTTGCAGAACCACGGCAAAGTCTTAGACATTATCCTGCCAACCTTAGGCGAAGAGCGCCGCGCAACCTATTCACCGTTCTTGCCCGTATGCCCCAAAACGGGCTTGGTGTTGCAGGTGCCTGTTGTGGAAACCAAACCCGAAGACGGCACCATTGTTTATAAAAGTGAAGATGGCGCGTTGATTGAAACCCCGGTCACGGGTGGTCATGTCAAATTGCAATGGAAAGCCGATTGGGCGGGGCGTTGGACGGCGTTGGACGTTGATTATGAAATGTCGGGCAAGGATTTGATTGATTCGGTGCGTTTGTCTGGCCGCATTTGTCGCGCCCTGGGTGGCACGCCCCCGGTGAATTTGACGTACGAATTGTTTTTGGACGACAACGGCGAAAAGATTTCCAAATCCAAAGGCAACGGGTTAAGCATGGAAGACTGGTTGCGGTACGCGACGCCGGAAAGCCTGAGCCTGTTCATGTTTCAAAAGCCCAAAACCGCCAAGCGGTTATTTTTTGACGTGATCCCCAAAACGATCGATGAATACCTATCGCATTTGTCGAAGTTCCCGGCCCAAGAAGAAAGTGCTCAATTGGATAGCCCGGTGTGGCACATCCACGGATCCCAGGTCCCCGAACCCGAAGGGGCGGGCTTAAGCTTTAACATCTTGTTGAATCTCGCCAGCGTTTGTCATTCCGAAGACAAAGCGGTGCTGTGGCATTTTATTTCACGCTATCGCCCCGATGCCACACCTGAAAACTCTCCGATTTTGGACAGCCTGGTGGGCTATGCCATCAACTATTACAAAGACTTCATTAAGCCCAATAAAAAGTACCGCGCCGCCAGCGATGCAGAACGCGCTGCCCTGGGTGACTTGCAAGCCAAGTTGCAAACGTTAGACCCAGCCACCGAAGCCCAAGACATCCAAACCGAAGTCTTTGAAATCGGCAAGGCGCACGGTTTTGAAAACCTACGCGACTGGTTCAAAGCCTGCTATGAGGTCTTGCTTGGTCAAGAACAAGGCCCCCGCATGGGCAGCTTCATTGCGCTTTACGGCATCAAAGAATCTGCTGATCTGATTGGCAAAGCATTGAACGGCGATAATCTGTAATCCCCATACGGACCCAATCCACAACTTAAAAATGGTCGTAGACGTTTGCTAAAGTCTTAACGGACACGTGCCGTCACAAATGATTCATATAAATTTTGTAGACTGATATTTCCTTACTGAACTGCTACAGCTTTTTTGAGCTGTGACAGGGTGTGAGGTCTTGATTTAATTTTTGGAATCTTTGTGGAATGAATTTATTGAACAAAAGTGGTTCAGATTCAAAGCCGACAGGGCAGACTCGTCATAGCAATGCCTTGACGAAGGTTTACAAGCTATTTGGTGGGTATGGGCTTTCTCAGGTCAAAGAGGATTTCGAGACTGAACCACAGCCCGCCACAGAAGATGATGAACTTCTTTCCCTGCGCACAAAACGGACCATCGTGCAAAAAGATACCCGTGCATCTCTAGAAAATGCCTTTGATATCTTACGCGGGCCGGTGGTGGTGGTTGACGAAAACCTGTTCGTGTTACATGCCAACGCAGAAGCGCGTCACGTGTTTAGTGAAAACCTACAAGACCGATGCTTTTCTAGGTTCTTACGCGATCAAGCCGTCATAAGTGAAATTAAAAACGTCTTTACCAATCAGCAAATGAAAAATATCAGCGTCAGCCTTGAGGTGCCCTTGAAGCGTCAATACAGGTTAAGCATTTCGCCCTGCTTTCAAAATCAAGATATTTTAAAACAGGCTGTTTTGGAATTTCAAGAGACGACCTTGATTGAACGTTCAGAAAACATGCGTTCAGAATTTATTGCCAATGTTAGCCACGAATTACGTTCACCCCTCGCCACGATCATTGGCTTTATTGAGACCCTGAAGGATGGTGTTTCAGATGCGACCGCACAGGTTCGTTTTTTGGGCATCATGGAAAGTGAAGCTCAGCGCATGCGGCGGCTTATTGATGATTTGTTATCTTTGGCCAACATTGAATTGCGAGAGCATGAACGGCTTCATGCCAAAGTGGATATCTGTGATGTTCTCAAGGAAGTTAAGGCGTCGTTGATGCCCCGTATCCGGGCCAGTGAATTGACCATTCGCCTGGACTATTGTGAAAATTTACCCGCCGCCATGGGGGACCGGGATCAATTGATCCAAGTTTTTAACAATCTTCTGACCAACGCCATTAAGTATGGAGCAGAAGGAAAATACGTCGATATAACGGTCAAGGCGAACGCGAATGGATTGCCGGATGGAGGGGCTAGCCTAGAAGTCCATGTTCGTGATTTTGGTCAAGGCATCGAAGACGAACACTTGCCGCGTCTGACCGAACGTTTCTACCGTGTTGATAAAGGACGATCGCGTGCGGTTGGGGGAACGGGGCTTGGTCTTGCCATCGTAAAACACATCGTCAACCGTCATCGCGGGCGCTTTTTTGTCGAAAGCGAGCTGGGCAAAGGTAGCCTTTTTAGGGTCCTGTTACCCATTCATAACAATGAACCCCCTGAAGTCACCTCCGCAACAAAGCTGTAACCTTGCGTTCATATATCCGTAGCGTGGCGTATCTAATATCCACCCCGAAATAGATGGATAGAGAACCAAACGTTATGCCTGTTCCTGATGACAGTCCTTTAATATTGGTGGCTGAAGACGAGCCACCATTGAATGAAATCATAACGTATAACCTTGAAAAATCGGGATTTAGAACACTCTCAACGTTTAAAGGTGACGCTGTGGTTGAACTCATTGGCGCCCATAGCATAGATGCCATGATCGTAGACTGGATGATGCCGGGACGTTCTGGCATTGAAGTTTGCCAAGACATCCGTACCGGCTCTGTCCATAAAAATCTCCCCATATTGATGCTGACCGCGCGCGGCGATGAAGCGGATCGGATTCATGGGTTGGATGTCGGCGTTGACGATTACATGGTTAAGCCTTTTTCTCCTCGGGAATTGGTCGCGCGGCTGCGTGCGTTGCTGCGACGGACACGCAAAAACACGCACGAGTCTGATCTTAAAGTTGGACCAATCGCCATCAACATCAATCAACACAAAGTTAGCCTAGGCGGTGTCAACGTGGCCTTAGGACCGACGGAATATCGATTGTTACAATTTCTTATGGAATCTCCGGGCCGTGTTTTTTCTCGACAAATTTTATTAGACCGGGTGTGGGCGAACGGTGTGCATATAGAAAGCAGAACCGTCGACGTTCACGTTCGCCGCCTCAGAAAAACATTGTTAGAAACCGGGGGCATTGATCCGATTAGGACCGTGCGGGGTGCCGGATATTCATTTGATTTAGATAGCAAGGATTACTGATGCGCCCGAATATTCATCCCATGGCTGACGTTCAAGACAGTTGTACGCTTGGGCAGTGGACCGAAGTTGGCCCGCGCACCAAACTGGTCGAAGTGACCTTGGACGATTACGCTTACATATGTAATGACGGCGACGTTATATATGCGACCATCGGCAAATTTTGTTCAATTGCTTCGCATGTGCGCATCAATCCAGGGAACCACCCTATGGAACGCGCGGCTTTGCATCACTTCACATATCGCAGTCGTCAATTTGATTTGGGCGAAGACGATCCCGCCTTTTTTGACTGGCGAAGGACCTCACACGTCACCATCGGAAATGATGTGTGGGTTGGTCATGGAGCGACTGTTATGCCGGGCGTCACCATCGGCGACGGTGCGGTGATTGGCTCAGGCGCTGTTGTCACGAAAAATGTGGAGCCGTTCAGCGTCGTCGCGGGTGTACCCGCCAAGGTTTTGCGCAAGCGGTTTAACGACGAAACCTGTCAAAAACTCTCCGCCCTAAAGTGGTGGGACTGGCCGCATGAGGTTCTCAAAGAAAGGTTACCAAGTTTTCGGGAACTCGAAGCCGAAGCCTTTGCAGATCGGTATTTATGATCAACAAATATAAAATATGTAGATCATAAGTAACACAACGGTAACTTAACTGACAAACAAGAGTCACGAAACCTGCCTAATGTCATGTTGGATATTAGGAGGATTATGCTGTGATAAAGACCATTGAAGTGACGAAGCTAACCAAGACGTTTAAAGGCACCAAGGCCCTCAACGCCATCAATTTTTCGGCGACGCAAGGAGAAATGGTGGCTTTGATTGGTGCATCCGGGTCCGGTAAATCTACTTTGATTCGCCATATCGCGGGACTGATGTGCAGTGATAAAGGCCACGGACGGGTTAATGTTCTTGGCAATGCCATTCAAGAAAATGGACGCATCGCCAAAGGTGCACACAAACAACGTCCCCATATCAGCGTGATCTTCCAACAATTCAATCTGGTGAGCCGCTTAAGCGTGTTGACCAATGTGTTGCTGGGAACCCTTGGTGCCGTTCCTGAATGGCGCGGTTCATTAGGTCTGTTTACCACCGCCGAAAAAATGGAAGCCATGCACGCGTTAGACCGTGTGTGTATGGCAAAGTATGCCACCCAACGCGCCTCGACGCTTTCGGGTGGACAACAACAACGTGTCGCCATTGCGCGCGCGCTGATGCAAAATTCAGAAATTATTCTCGCCGATGAGCCAATTGCCTCCTTAGATCCAGAATCATCACGCAAGGTTATGGATGCCTTGGCAAAAATCAATCGCGAAGACGGCAAGACCGTTGTGGTGTCCTTGCACCAAGTTGATTACGCCGTCAAATATTGCCCGCGCACGCTGGCTCTTATGGATGGGAAAATCCATTACGATGGAGCCTCAAGCGAACTCTCTGCAGAATTTTTGTGCAATTTGTATGGCTCACAAAGCCTCGATATGCACATCCCCTATCCAACGAAGAAGAAAAATAAGAAAGCCAAGATGATTGGCTCACATCCGCTTGGAAAATCATCAACAAGTTTGAATGAGGCCGATCCTGTGTTGGGATCAGCATAACGTTAACCTCAGAAATTTTAGTCCCTAAAGGAGCCTATTTAATGTTTAAGAAGTCCTTCTCTTCGATCGCTGCCGCTGCAGTGCTCACCACCATGGTTGTTACGGGTTCTGCAAAAGCAGATTTCAAACCTCTGGAAAAAGATCCAGACGTCATCAACTTCGGCATCATCTCAACCGAATCCTCTGCTAACTTGAAAGAGCAGTGGGTGCCGTTGTTGAAAGACATGGAACAAGCACTTGGCAAAAAAGTTAAACCTTTTTTTGCTCCTGATTATGCAGGCGTAATTGAAGCCATGCGTTTTGGTAAAGTTCATGTGGCTTGGTTTGGCAACAAATCCGGCATGGAAGCTGTTGATCGTTCTGGCGGTGAAGTGTTCGTTCAAACGTCTAAAGCTGACGGTTCACAAGGCTATTACAGCCACATCATTACCAACGTGAAAAACACACACATCAACAAACTTGAAGACATTTTCAAATGTGACAAGTCAATGGACTTTGGTATCGGTGATCCAAACTCAACATCAGGATTTTTGGTTCCAAGCTATTACGTTTTTGCGCAAAACAACATTGATCCAAAAAAATGCTTCAAGACCGTGCGCAACGCAAACCACGAAACAAACTTGATGGCCGTTGCCAACAACCAAGTTGATGTGGCTGCAAACAACTCCGAACAAGTTGGTCGTTCAAAATTGAAAGCCCCTGAAGCGGCTGCCAAGATCAAAATCATCTGGACCTCCCCTTTGATTCCTTCTGATCCCATGGTCTATCGCAAAGATATGTCCAAGGAATTAAAATCACAGATCAAAGCCTTCTTCCTCGGCTATGGTCGCATCGGTGACACCGCACATGCCAAGGCCGTTTTGGGCGGCATCAGCGATGGTCAAGGCTTCTTCATGGAAAGCAACAACACGCAACTTTACCCCGTGCGTCAACTTGCTTTGTTTAAAACCAAGGTCAAAATCCAAGGTAGCGAAGCCATGTCGAGCGCTGACAAGTTAACAAAGACTGGCGAAATCGACGGTCAACTGGCTGAACTCGCTGTGCTGGTTAAACATCAGTAACTCTTCTTAAATGAGAAATGCCGGGGCTTAGGCTCCGGCATTTTTTCTTTTTATTTATTTCATTATTTCGTTCTCGTTTATTGGAGCAACTTGCCATGCCCACGTCTTCTTCGATTGCAGAAATGTCCATAACCTTACCACCCCGTGATCTGAAACGGACGACGGTATCCTTTGTTATGTGGGGCATATTGGCAGGACTATTAATGACATCGTGGACCGGGGCCGATATGCGGCCGATGGATCTTATTAACGATGCTGAAAATATGGCGTCATTTGCAAAAGGCTTTTATCCGCCAAACTTTTTAGACTGGAAAATGTTTCTGGCTGAAATGTGGGTCACCGTGCAGATCGCTATTTGGGGGACGGCGCTGTCTATCGTGACGGCCATTCCGTGTGGGATTTTATCCTCTGAAAACATCGCGCCATGGTGGGTTTATCAGCCCATGCGACGGTTGATGGATTCAGCGCGGGCCATCAACGAAATGGTGTTTGCCATGTTGTTTGTGGTGGCCGTTGGGCTTGGACCATTCGCTGGCGTTCTGGCCCTGTGGGTTCACACCACAGGCATTTTGGCAAAGTTGTTTTCAGAGGCCGTTGAAGCGATTGATCCGCACCCGGTCGAAGGCGTGCGTTCCACCGGAGCCTCATCCCTACAAGTCGTCATTTATGGCGTTATTCCACAAGTGTTGCCGCTGTGGATTTCATACTCGTTGTATCGGTTTGAATCCAACGTGCGATCAGCGACGGTGTTGGGCATTGTCGGCGCGGGCGGCATTGGCATGGTGCTGTGGGAAGACATTCGAGGCTTTTATTACGCCGAAACGGCGGCCGTCATGGTTATCATTATTCTGAGTGTGACGGCGCTTGATATTTTGTCACAACGTTTGCGCAAAATGGTCATGTAGGTCGGTTACGAAAGCAAGTGCAAAAATCAATGATCATGGCTCTATGGCTCAAACACCATCTGAACGCGATCCCCTGCAAACAAGGTGCGTCCGTATTCCAATGGCTTTCCATCCAGAGTGACGTTCAGACTTTCCGCCAACAGCACGGGCCTTTGCACAAGCTGCTGCAAAAGCATGGCTTCTTCTTTATCCGGAATTCGGGCCGTCACGCGAGTGGTTTGACGGGTGAAATCTTTTACGCCAAGCTCAATCAAGGCTTCGGACAAAGACCCTGTGCGTTGGACAACATCGGCCAACCCCGGAAATCGTCCCGACGCAAAATGGTGATCTGCCAAGCTCAAGGGTTTTCCATCGGCTTCCCCCAAAGTCCGAATGCACAAAACCTTAGTCCCCTTACGAAGACCCAAGGCCTTGGCAGCCGCCGCCGTCGCGGGCAAAATTCTAGATCGAATCACCGTGACTTTTGGCACCCGGCTTTGGGCGCTGACCGCTTCGCTAAATCGGGTGCGTTTTTTAATGGCGTAATCAACAACGGTCTCCGGAACGAAACTACCCGACCCCTGGCGCGTCACAACAAGCCCGATGTCGGCCAACGCAGAAATAGCGCGCCGAACGGTGTGGCGATTCACTTCAAAACGAGAAGCGATTTTTTGTTCGGTTGGCAACATGCAGCCCGGTGCAATGAGTCCCGACAAAATTTCAGATTTGAGCGTGTCGAAAATTTGTTTCCACACCGAAATTCCAGATCTTCGTTCCATTGTATGGATCGCCTTTTAAATTCAACTGTCACAAAAAATTCACTAAACATCTCTTTTCGCAACAGCCATTGAGGTGTAAGTAAGCGGCTAAGAGATATAGATGTCTAGACAAATTTAGGATAAGTAGATGCCCGAAGTCAACATGGAAATTGCACACCGTCAAAATTGGATGCGTTTAATGGCGCATGCCGAACCTGAGGCTTTAGAAAAGGCCTGGACGGGCCTGGACATAAAGCCAAACTTTGAGGTTTTACGCGCCCCTGAATCCGGCATGATCATGGTGCGCGCCCGCGCCGGTGGCGAAGGCCAACGTTTTAATTTGGGGGAAATGACGGTGACCCGTTGTTCGGTTCGATTGAACGATGGGATTATGGGCCATGCTTATTTGGCAGGCCGTAATAAACGCCAAGCAAAATTAGCGGCGATTTTTGATGCCATGCTGCAAAAGCCTGATTGTCCGGATGCCTTTAAAAAGTCACTCCTTGATCCTATTCAAACGGCCATCACAGCCAAACAAGATCAATCCGATCGTAAGGTCGCAGCAACGCGGGTGAATTTCTTCACCATGGTGCGCGGCGATGACTGATAAATTAAAAGCAATGAACCAAAATACCGCAGCCGATCAACCGATCAGCGGTCTTTCAGAACCTGTTCACGACGCACAACGCGTGTTTCGATCCGTGTTAGATGCCATGTCGCAACCCGGGAAAATCGTCGCCTTAGACCAACTCAATCCTGCCCCTGCGCCCTTAAACAAAGTGACCGCAGCGATTTGTTTGAGTTTGGTGGATCACGAAACACCGATCTGGAGCGATTCCGCCATTGCCACCAGCGGCCAAGCGATGAGTCACTTGCAGTTTCATTGTAATTGCCCAATGACGGCAAACCCAATGGATGCGCGTACAGCTTTGATCTCAGACGGCTCAACGTTAACGACACTTACCCAATTCTGTGTTGGCACGGATGAACGTCCTGACCTGTCCTCAACGGTCATCATTCAGGTCGACGGCTTGTCACCCGACAAAGACATTCAGCTCACAGGACCGGGCATTAAAAGCAAACGGAATTTGAGTGTTGCCGGTATCAACGAAGGTTTTTGGCTTGCCGTTCAGGCAAATGCAGAGCTTTTTCCGCGCGGCGTCGATCTCATTTTGACAACCGAAAGCGAAATGGTGTGTTTGCCCAGAACAACCCAGGTGGAGATCTAGGCCATGTATGTAGCTGTTAAAGGTGGCGAAAAAGCCATTGAAAATGCCCACCGTTTGGTTGCTGAAGAGCGTCGCGGTGACCTAAGTATAGCCGAGCTCAGCGTGGCTCAAATTAAAGCGCAAATGACTTTGGCCGTGGATCGGGTCATGAGCGAAGGCTCTCTTTACGACCAAGATTTAGCGGCCCTTGCCATCAAACAAGCGCGTGGTGATTTGATTGAAGCGATCTTTTTGTTGCGGGCGTATCGCACCACATTGGCCCGCTTTGCAACCTCACAACCCATACGCACCACGGACATGAAAGTGCGTCGGCGTATTTCCGCAACCTATAAAGATTTACCCGGTGGTCAGGTCTTAGGACCGACTTTTGACTATAGTCATCGCCTTTTAAATTTTACCCTGATGGCCGATGGCGAAGCTCCTATTGCTGAACAAAGTCCTGCTGAGTCCGAAACTTTTCCCCGTGTCACATCGCTGTTGAACACCGAAGGTTTGATTGAACAAGAGCGCTCTGATGACAACTCTGACGTTGCCGACTTAACGCGCGAACCTTTGGATTTCCCCGCTGGTCGCGATGTGCGTTTGCAAAACCTTGCACGCGGTGACGAAGGATTTTTGTTGGCAATGGGGTATTCGACCCAACGCGGCTACGGCAACAGTCATCCCTTTGCTGGCGAAATCCGCATGGGCGAAGTCGAAGTCGAAATCATCCCCGAAGAACTAGGCTTTGCCATTTCCATTGGTGACATCACCGTTTGTGAATGTGAAATGGTCAATCAGTTCGTTGGCTCGGCGACCGAAAGCCCGAAATTCACGCGTGGCTATGGCCTGACCTTTGGCGAAGGCGAACGCAAATCTATGTCGATGGCGTTGGTTGATCGGGCGCTTCGTGCACGGGAATTGGGCGAAGCCGTTCAAGGTCCCGCACAAGACGAAGAATTTGTCCTTTATCACTCTGACAATGTGGAAGCCTCCGGCTTCGTTCAGCATTTGAAGTTGCCCCATTACGTCGACTTTCAAGGCGAACTGGAAATGGTGCGAAACCTTCGCGCCGAACAAGAACAACAAAAAGCCGCAGGTGAATAGCAATGACCGATACCATTGAAGGCTACAACTTTGCTTATCTAGACGAGCAAACCAAGCGCATGATCCGCCGCGCTATTTTGAAAGCTGTGGCAATTCCCGGCTTTCAAGTTCCCTTTGGCTCTCGTGAAATGCCCCTACCTTACGGTTGGGGGACCGGCGGCATTCAAGTTACGGCGGGTGTCATTGGTCAAGATGATATTTTGAAAGTGATTGACCAAGGTGCCGATGACACCACCAACGCCGTCTCCATTCGCCGGTTTTTTTCGCGCACCACGGGCGTCAAAACAACAGAGCGAACAACCGAAGCCACACTGATACAAACGCGTCACCGCATCCCAGAACGGGCTTTGGCTGACGGGCAAATCATTATTTACCAAGTGCCAATCCCAGAACCTTTGCGGTGGTTGGAACCCAGTGAAATTGAAACGCGTAAAATGCACGCCCTTCAAGAATATGGCCTCATGCATGTGAAACTGTATGAAGACATCGCGCGTTTTGGCCGCATCGCCACGTCTTATAATTACCCGGTTTTGGTCAATGATCGCTATTTGATGGCGCCCTCACCGATTCCGAAATTTGACAATCCGAAAATGGACAACATGCCAGCACTTCAATTGTTTGGTGCAGGACGGGAAAAACGCATCTATGCCATTCCCCCCTACACCAAAGTCAAAAGCCTAGACTTCGATGACCATCCCTTTGAAGTGCAACGCTGGGACGGGTGCTGTGGCCTGTGTGGGGCAACGGGCAGTTATTTAGACGAAGTTATTTTGGACGATCAAGGGGAACGCATGTTTGTGTGTTCCGACACCGATTATTGCGAAGACCGTCATGCAGAGGGCCATGTCGGCCCCCTTGGTCAGGCGGCGGAGTAAGACAATGAATTTAGGAATAGACACCACGACGCCCCCTTTGCTCAGCGTGAATGATATTGGCGTCGATTATGGTCATCATGTCGGTTGCACCGATGTGTCATTTGATCTGTGGCCTGGCGAAGTGTTGGGGATTGTTGGCGAGTCCGGGTCTGGAAAAACGACTTTGTTGAATTGTTTGTCAGCACAATTGGCACCAACGCGCGGCACCATCACTTATGAAACGCGCATCGAAGGCGCACGCGACATCTTCACCATGAGTGAATCTGAACGACGGATGTTGATGCGCACCGATTGGGGCTTGGTCCGGCAAAACCCACGAGATGGCTTACGGCTTGGTGTGAGTGCCGGGGCCAACATCGGCGAACGCCTGATGTCGGTGGGGGCACGTCATTACGGTGACATTAGAAACGAAGCCGCCGCGTGGTTGGAAAAAGTTGAAATCGACGTCCAACGCATCGACGATATACCGTCAACCTTTTCCGGTGGCATGCAACAACGTCTACAAATCGCGCGCAATTTGGTCACCGAACCCAGGCTCATTTTTATGGATGAACCGACTGGTGGGCTGGATGTCTCTGTGCAAGCCCGTTTGCTTGATTTGTTGCGTGGCCTCGTCACGCGACTTGGCCTGAGCGCCATTGTGGTCACCCATGATTTGGCCGTGGCCCGTTTGTTGGCGCACCGTTTGATGGTGATGAAAGACGGCAAGGTCATTGAACAAGGTCTGACGGATCAAGTTCTTGATGATCCTCAACACGCTTACACCCAGCTCCTCGTATCCTCCATATTACAGCCTTAAGGGAACAGGTTATGACGATTACAAACAAACCCATGATCATCGCCGAGGATATCTGCAAGAATTTTGTTTTGCATAACCAAGGGGGACAAAAAATTCAGGTTTTTAACAACCTGAATTTGACGGTAAATGAAGGAGAATGCGTTGTGCTTCACGGACCGTCTGGTGCTGGGAAATCAACCTTGATGCGGGCGCTCTATGGCAATTATCTGATCGGTTCCGGTTCAATCAAGGTGCTGCATGGTCACGATTGGGTGGACATGAGCCGCGCCCAACCCCAACAAATATTGGCCGTGCGTAAATATACGATGGGTTATGTGTCACAGTTTTTACGGGCCATTCCCCGTGTCTCCGCATTGGACATTGTCGCCGAACCGTTGATCACCTTAGGTCAAGATGAAAAACTTGCCAGGGTGCGAGCCGGAGACCTTTTGGCCCGCTTGCGGGTTCCACAAAATCTTTGGTCTTTGCCACCCGCAACCTTTTCCGGCGGTGAACAGCAACGCGTCAACATCGCGCGAGGGTTTGCCGTTGATTTTCCAATCCTATTGTTGGATGAGCCAACCGCATCTCTGGATGCGCAAAATCGTAAAACCGTCACCGATATGATTATGGAAGCCACCCAACGCGGTGCAGCGATCATTGGAATTTTCCACGATGAAGATGTCCGTACCCAGGTCGGCACGCGTCTTTACGACATTAAGACCCAGGAGCAAGCGGCATGAACACTCACATTCTCACCAACGCAAAAATCGTCACCAAAAACGACGTGCTAACCGGGACCGTCGAAGTCGACAATGGTCGAATTGTTTCGGTGGATCGCGGCAACACCTCGCTGCCCGGTGCTGTTGATATGCAAGGTGATTATCTCATCCCCGGTCTTATTGAGTTGCATACCGACAATATGGAAAAGTGTTTTACACCGCGTCCCGGTGTGCGCTGGCCTTCCTTAGCCGCAGCCGTCGCGCATGATGTTCAAGTGGTAGGATCGGGGATTACGACTGTGTTTGATGCGCTTTCGGTCGGCGACATCAATCATACATCAACGCGCCTAAACCATTTGCAAGACATGTCGGACACCATTGCGAACGGGAAAAAACAAGGGGTGTTGCGGGCTGATCACTACCTGCATATGCGCTGTGAATTAAGCTATGAAACCGTGCTGGATCTGTTTACGCCGTTTATTGAAAATCCATTGGTCAAGCTTGTATCGTTGATGGATCATGCCCCTGGTCAACGGCAATTTGTGAACATTGATAAGTACCGTGAATATTATCAAGGCAAATACAATTACTCAGATGCAAAAATGGATGCTTTCATCGACAATCACTTGAAAACATCTGAGATCTACAGTGCCAAGCATCGTTCTCATATTGTCGAGTTGTGCACCACGCATGGACTCCCCATGGCCAGCCATGACGATGCGACCGAAGCTCACGTTGATGAAGCGGTCGACAACAAGGTGAGCATATCAGAATTCCCAACCACCATCGAAGCCGCCTGTGCGGCCCGCGACAAAGGGCTCCACGTTTTGATGGGGGCACCAAACATGGTGCGTGGACAATCTCATTCGGGAAATATTTCCGCTCGGGAACTTGCCGAAGAAGGCGCCTTAAACATTTTGTCTTCGGATTATTTTCCAGGCTCAATTTTACAAGCCATATTTACCATGCATCAACAGATCGAAGGGTTTACTTTGCCCAAGGCTGTTCAGGTTGCAACTTTGAATCCAGCCGAAGCGGCCGGCATGTCCGATCGCGGTGTCATTGCCCCCGGCAAACGTGCCGACTTGGTCCGGGTCCGTATGGCTGGAAAAATGCCCGTGGTCAATCAAGTGTGGAGCGAAGGCGCGCGCGTTTATTAACGCCGAAACAAGGACGTTTTTGATGAGTGAAACCCGCTACGGGGTGTATTACACGCCCTCCTCAACGTCTACCTTGGGCCAGTTTGGCTCATCTTGGTTGGGTCGCGATTGCAACGCCAACGTGGATGTTCGGCGTTTGAAACTGAATGGTGTGAACGAGGCTTGGCAAATGGAAATGACCAAAGTGCCTCGGCACTACGGCTTTCATGGGACCTTAAAAGCACCATTTCACACCCCAAGTGGCGTTGCTTTTGAAGTCTTAAATGATGCGATTGGAGCGTTTTCTGAGCATCACGCAGCTTTTGAAATGCCGCCCTTAGAGCTTTCTATTTTAGATGGCTTTATAGCCCTTCGCCCACAGAAAGAGTGCAAGGCGATCAACGCATTTGCTGCAAATTGCGTGCGCGCCTTTGATCCTTTTCGCCTCGCTCCCACCCCAAAAGAGATGGCCAAGCGGCTTAAAATGAAATTGTCAGAGCGCCAAAAACAGCACTTGAAAACGTGGGGCTATCCTTATGTGATGGGGGACTTTCAGTTTCATATGACGCTGACTGATCGCTTAGACCCCTATGATCTAGACATTGTCTTCACGGCCCTAAACCATCACTTAGAAGATGTTTTAGATCAACAGCCATGGACGTTCGACAGCCTAACCTTGGTCCAACAAAAAACGCCAAAATCTATGTTTGAGGTCGTAAAAAGGTTTTCGCTTAGCCGATAGCCTTCAAAAAGGCTGTGATCGACGCTTTCAGTTTTCCGCCATTATCAATCACACAGACATCGTCGCCCGATATTTCATATTCGCCCGCACGGGCCACGCGCCGTTGAATGTCGGCGACTGTTTCACGACCTCTGTCTTGAAGGCGTTTTGTTAAAACTTCGTCAGAAACGGTAATATACAAAACTTTAATTGGTGCCAAAGCTATGCGGGCCTGGTCCACCACGGTGCGCGATACATTTAAGACAACACTGCGCCCAGCCTTAAGGTGTGACTCAACGGACATTGGCACACCGTAACGCAGGTTATGGGCCTGCCAACTTAAGACCATATCGTCATTCTTCAACAGGGCCTCAAAAATTTCCGGGGTTACAGCAACATGGTTTTCACCACCCGCCTCTGTCGGGCGGGTGATATAGCGCCGAGGGAAAACGTAATGTTTATCGTTGTTACGAGCCAGGGCTGCCTTTGCCCCATCGATAAGACTGTCCTTGCCGGCACCGCTGGGGCCAACAACCAAAAACAAGGTACCGCGTTTTAAATTCATGGATCGTCTTCTGTACGAGTTTGAAAAATAGTACCATACCGATGCGATGATACAAAATTATGACAACTTTGTTACAGGGCCAATGTCATACGTCAGTAACGCGTGCTGGTTAGGTTTGGATTAGGAAGCGGGCTGAGCACGTCCGTTAAGTCCAACCCGCTTGAAAGAATTGCGTTTGAGTTGCGTGCGAGCGGCGGATCTATGTAAAGACCCAAACAAGACAAAACCCCCAGGTTTCCCTGGAGGTTTTGATGGTGGAGCCAAGCGGAATCGAACCGCTGACCTCTACAATGCCATTGGGCTTAAAGAAAAAGACAATTTTGTAAAATCGTTTAAAATCAATAAGTTGTTCGGGCGCTGTTGCCCTCTATATTGGAATAATAGAGGTTGGGACCGATTAAAACGGATTGAAAATGGCACAAATTTGGCACAGTGGTGAAAATCACTAACACCAAAATTAAGTATCTGCCCTATAGGGTAGAGTTTATACTTACGTGTCTTATTTTTCTGTGAAAAAAGTAGAGTGCCTATCCATGAAATTATCTATGGGTGTCGGCTTGCCGAAATGATAGCCTTGAAATTTGCTTACTCCTAAATCTGTAAGCATTTTCAGATCCTCGGCATTCTCTATGCCTTCCGCTATTACATCCATTTCGCAACCAGACCCAATTGAGTTAATTGCAGACAGTAGCTTGCCATAATAAGCTGGAGCCTGCAGGTACTCGTCTACTAAAGATTTATCTATCTTAATGACCGAAATTGGCATTCGCGCAAGATAATCAAAACGCGTTTGCCCCGTGCCAAAATCATCAATTGAAATTTTAATGCCTTCGTTTGCTAATTTTCTAATGTGGTTATATGAGGCATTATCATTGATCACCGACGTTTCCGTAAGCTCAAGTTCAAGCCTCGTTTTATCTACTTGGTGCATCTCGATTAGTTCCAGCACGTTATTGCTGAAATCTGGGTTTAGCAGATCCTCGGCCTCAACATTAACTGAAATTGATGGGATTGAGGGGTTATCACACAGCACTTGAAGGACAATCTTCAATACCATCTCATCTAAAGATGAGATTAACCTATTGCTTACAGCAAAAGGAATAAATTGACTTGGTGGGATCTGAACACCTTTAACGGTAAGCCTTAACAAGGCTTCGGCCCCAATACATGATTTGGAGTTACTTGACGATATTTTGTACTTAGGCTGCAGGTTTACTGTAAAACTTGCGTCAGAATTGGCTACGTCATTGATAGCATTAAGAATATGTGTAAGTAACTCTTCGCTTGTGCCATCGTGCTTGGCGGCGACCGCTTCAATTTCAGGTAACTTTAAAGCAAAACTCGAAATTACTTTTAGCTCTTCACCATTTTCTGGTTCAGCAAGCTTGGAATACCGCGCTACTCGTTCTTCTCTATTTTCTCTCGAATAAACGACTAGCTCGTCAATGACATTGATGGCTCGCAAAGTTCCAATGTAATCGTCACCGTATGCAGAAATAGCGATTTGAAAATCAGAAAATTTGTTTGTGATATTTGCTAAACTAACTTTGACGTGTGTTATTAAAATATCGACAGCATCGTTAATCCCGTTATGAACGGCATGCTCAGCAATATTTAAATGTTTTTCAAATTCTTCATCGGGTGAATCCCAATGATACAAAACATCAGATAGTGCGCGAGCAAGATAACGCGCCTCATTTAGGATGGGTAATGCCGATTAAACTCAATTGGCAGGTTTTGTGAAGCCTCTCTAGTACGTTTACCTTATCACGCACACCCTTTGAACGAACAATTAATTTATCGCGTCTTGAGGGCATAACACTTCAATCATTTGTGGAAAAATTAAACGCTATTATTGCATATATCATCAATAGGAAAAAGAGGAATTAAAGGTTTGCAGCTTCGCGTTGTGCTTCCGCTCGCTTGAGTTGTTCTTTTACATCGAAATTACGAGCTTTTTCTCTGTCAGCATCCGTGACTTCATGAAATGCATGAACTTGGCCCAACGTATTCCCGCGAAATTGTTTCGACCTAGCTTCTTTTAAGCTAGAATCTACGCAAGGATAATTTGGGTGGCTAATCGGCATAATTCGATCCTGGAACTTTCTGACACTTCATCTAGTTTGTTGTTTGTTCTTCTTGATTCGTTGAATCTTAAAACTACAACTACAAACAAAGAATTGAAAGAGCGAAAGCGCATAAATTCTATCCAGAGTCAATAATCTTTGGTTTTTTTTTCAAATGACGCGCCAATCGTGACATATATGTCACTCTTTTGGCTCTCTTCTACCGCATAGAGCCTTTATGCGCACACAATTCAGTTGGAAAGTGGTATTGGCTCCGCGCTTAAGAAATGATGCAAATTTGCTGTTTGTGGTACAGATCTCCGCTGACATTGACGTATTGGACACCATTGCTCTCGCTATAGCCTTCTTTCAGTTTTGGCGAAAATAAAACCGCAATGTCTGCTCCATCATTTATGGCATCAAACAATCCCTGATCCTTTGTTTTGACTGAAATAGAAAGCCATCTAGTAACGTTATCTCTTGGATCTATGCCTTTTTCATAACTGTTTAAACTCCAAGCAGGCTTCCATCCGTCCCTAACAGGGTATGCCTTTTTCTTTATTCCATTCATTAAGAGGCAAATTGGATGTTTTTGCTCCGATTTCCCCAAATATTTAATGAGGTCAGGATACCGTTTCTCATCATAAAAAAACTTACGCCAAGGTATCTTGCGCCCATACAATACGATGTTGACGTGTTCAGAAAGGTCACGCTCTTTTTCGACAAGTGCGCGAAGTGTCATTAATTGGTTGGTCGTGTTTAGGTATGCATTTAGCTGTTCATGGTTTCGTATGTACTTGGTTCCAGAGAATGCATCTTCAGTCGTTTTAGTTTCATCTGCTTCAGTCATAAGCTGGATAATTTTTAATGCCTCGATAGGAATGTGTAGACGAAAGTCAGCGCTTCCGTTTTCCTTGGCATTAAAAATTTGTTCAGCGTTGGCCCCTAACTGTGAGTCTGCAATAACTTTCTCCACTAGGTGTTTGGGGACATACTGACATCCCTCGTTGTGCTGCCCTTTAGACTTTAAGCCAAAATATGCAGGCACCCATGTTCTGGAGCCACTAGGAAGTTCTCTGGGGTGTCTATTCACATGTCGAATATCTGTGTGGCATGAATGACATATTAAATCGGGCTTTTGGGTTTCAGGAATCTGATTTGCATATTTAACTTCACCAGTTTCTTTGATAATTGCTTTACGCATTTTAATGGCCATAGTGTTTCCTTGATCTAATATTGTTCTACTTGAGTCCTAATTGCTTCTGTTGTGTGCACACCAATCGATTTCCCCGCGTCGAACGAAGAAGTGGCTTTTGCAGCCCTTTGTGCCCCAGACAGAGGGGTCCAGGGAGACGGTATTATCCTCATGACGTTGATAGCGCCAATGCGGACTATCTTCATCAAGCAAGCTGAGCTGAATGGTTTCGTTGCAGCCGCAGGGGCACTTCATTGCTGCAAACCAAAACTCTCCGCCTTCGCCAATAAGATAAATTCGGTGTGTGTGCAGCTTGTCAGGGAGCTCTTCAACTGTTTCGGTCTTGTAGTTATCGTTGATACCAAAGAGTTGAAGTATGAGGAGCCAAAGGCTTTTGAGCCAACTCATGCCGCGTCCTCCAGGTCATCAAGAGCGGGCATGCCCAAAAGGAGCGGTGCGTCGCCCAACGCGACAAGTTTCGCAAAAACGGGGCAGGGCTCGCCATGCCCCTCGCAATCAGCAATGCCGTTCACGAGCTCAAAGCGCTGGATGGCATATTCTTCGTTGGGATCATTTCGATAACCATGAAGACGAGCAATTAAATCATTTACCGCTAGTGATGAGGCATGGATATTAATTGCCCCGACCGCAGGTTGGTCATCTTTCACACCCTTTAAGTACCCGCGTTCTAACTCATCCACATATGCCTTGGGATCAATCCGCTTTAACTCTTCGGCATGTAGATCAGCCATCGTGTACACACGGCGGCTGAGGAGGCTTGAGCCCCCTGGCTTGATGAAGTGAGACGTGCCACAGATGTGTGAAACCCCACCCTTGCCATCGGCAATCAATTTAACGCCGATGTCGAATAATGGAATGAGATAGTAAGATGAAATGCGATTTAACAGGTGACGTCCCATGACACTATCCACGCCTCCAATAATAATGTCGCAGTCAGCAATGGCATGCACAGCCTCAGCAGTAAGAAGACTCATCGGATAAGTTTCAATTATTGTCCCAAAACCAAGTTCGGAAATGACTCTTTCAAGCTGATCAACTTTTAAAACACCATTCGTGGCATCTTTGGCTATAGCCGATAGAAGACGGTTGAGGTTCTTGTGCTCAATCGCATCTGGATCAACCATGACAATGGTACCGATTGTATTTTGAGCCAGCATATGAACCACTGGATTGCCAGTTCCAGAACAACCAACAACTCCAATTTTAAGCCTGCGAAATAAATTAAAGGTGCCCTTGCCGAAAGCCTGCGCAACACGGAGGCCATGCGCAGGTATGTCTGCCCCTTCCGTTTTGGAAAACCAAAAATTCAAGTCATCGCCAGCAACATTAATGTGCTGCAAGGGGGCAAAATGACCATGTTCATCGACCACCCTGCCAACCATTGACCCGTCTGGAAGCATGATCGCGCTAACGTGCGGTACTGGAGGCTCAACCCAACCATGCACAGAGGGGAAAAGAGCTTTATCAGATTGGTCATCAAGATTTGAGAAGGTCGGGCCACCACCGGGGTGACAGTGTACTTTGACAACCGAATAATTTTTATCAGATGCCTCAATCAAGGAATTTAAAATTGCCTCCGTGGGCCATGCCACCGCATCCTTATGCCGTTCTGTGCATGTCCCATATGGAATACAATAAATAGACTTAGATAGAAGCCGAATGCGGTTTGGCCCCTCATGCCGAGTACAGAGCACAAGGGCGACAGCTTCAAGTCCGTCACCTGGGAATAGGTGATTCTTGAGCTGCTGATGGATGTCATCCGTGAAAGTTAATGATACAGCTTGATTCATGACGCACCGCCATTCAGCTCAAGAAGAAGCCATTCCAATGTGAGGTTATAGTGCGTCGATAGATTATCAATACCAGGTCGCCACGGGTTTCCTGGAGTGCGATGTCGCGACCACTGTTGCCACACCTTCCCATCAAAAGTTAATGGCGAGAGCGCTCTGATGCCCCTGCCGTCCGCACGGGACAGTGCGGGCGTAAAATACCACATATCAATTTGCTGATCGGGGTATCCCGTCATTATACGAAAATGAACGTCTGCGATTTTGACGTTATAGCCATCAGGAATTTCGATGCCATAGATAACCACACGGCGATCTTCGCCCAAGGCAACAAGATCATACGCATAACCGAGAGATTCGAGAAATTCCATATCCTCTTCGGGCATGCGGAAATTCTTGCGTTGGGCTTCGCCCTCCCGCTGATCAAGCGGGAGGGTTGTGAATCGTTCAATGCCGGGGGCACGGAAATCAACGGTATCATTGATATCAAGCTTTACAGGTTTTCCACCCTTGGGCTTTTGATAAAGGGCAAACTGCTCAACAGGCTCTTTACCCGCGAGGACCAAGATTTCCCTGACAGTCATCTCAGGTGCATCAACGTCGTACTTTTCTTTATCGACCTTGATGCGATAGGTCTGAGCTTCGGGCACATCGTGTCCAGCCTTCGCCAATTCTTCAAGATCGGCAATTTCTTCGATATTTAGAATTTTAGTTTCAGAAGTTTTAGACATATTATAAATCCTTTTTTCTTAACCTATTGGGTTACGGAAAATATAATGACAGGTGTGCGGCCCATGTCAACAATTATTAATAACCTAAAGGGTTAAGGAAAATTGAGTTGCCTTAATTTGCAAATTTACTTAACCTTTGTCGTTAAGCAAACAATGATTGAGGGCTGGCCGTGGATATCTCGTTTCAAAACAAGGATCTGGAAGATATTTGCTTGTGCGAATCGGCACTACAGGAGCACTTTGGTGAAAAATGTGGGTATATAATCGCTCTCAACATTAATGTGCTGATGCATTATGACCACTTGGATGACGTGCCAGCAGAACCTCCAGACAGCTTACAAATTTTATCAGATGGAGATAAACCATCATTCTCAGTTGGTGCTGAGAATGAAGCAAAAATATATTTTCGCCCCAGCAGTTTGTGCGGCGAGACAAAAAAATCGGATGGCCAGAGCCTTAAACATATAACGGGCATTGAAATCTTCGATATACAAAGGGGAGTATGATGGAAACGCAAAATAAGCGAGCATTTCAGCCAAATTATGCGCACCCACCAGGGGCATATTTGGAACGGGTTTTAGAATTAAGAGGATTAAAAAAAGTCGATTTTGCTATGCGTTGCGGCAGACCCTCAAAAACTATTAGTGAAATTATTTCAGGCTTAACGACAGTTACTCCTGAAACAGCAATCCAGTTTGAGCATGTTCTGAATATTCCTGCTCGACAATGGCTAAGTATGGAAGCTGCATACCGATTGCACTTAGCTAAGGCCGAAGAAGTTGCAATTCTCAACGATGGCAAAAAATGGGCTGAGCTATTGCCTATTAAGGAGCTCCAGAAAAGAGGGTATATCGAAAAGCATACAGATTGGGCGGATGCTGTTCGATTACTCCTAAATTTCTTTGGTGTGGGAAGTGTTGACGCTTGGGGAGACTTTTGGGGGGAGCGAAAAAAAGCGACTGCCTTCAGAAAGTCTGGAAAACATATCTCAAACGAATACGCGATTGCCTCTTGGTTGCGTATTGGTGAGGTTCTAGCTACTGAAATAAAGACTGCTACTTATGATCCAAAATTATTTCGTCAAACTCTTATTGAAATACGCTCGTTGACGCGAAAAAGTCGTGAAGAATTTGAACCAGAATTAGTTGCAGCTTGTGCGAGGAGCGGTGTGGCAGTTGTTATTGTGCCGGAATTAAAAGGCGCGCGAGTAAGCGGGGCAGCAAGATGGGTATCCAAAGACAAACCATTAATTCAGTTAAGCACAAGATATAAGTTTGATGATCAATTTTGGTTCTCATTTTTTCATGAAGCAGGTCATATACTTTTGCATAGTAAGAAGAAGACTTTTTTAGATGAAGATGATGGTGATGCCAAAAATGAAGAGTTTGAAGCAAATCAATTTTCTGAAAATATATTAATGCCTAACCATTTATGGAAAGAGTTTTATGATCGTTATCCATACGATGGTCCAACAAAGAGATATACTGAGGTTAATATAATTGAATTTTCTGAATATGCAGGGATATCACCAGGAATTCTTGTTGGTCAGATTGTTAGAAAGAAACCAGCTATGAGAAAAAGCAAAATTAATAAGCTAAAGGTAAACATCGATTCTTGAAGCATTATTTCAAGATACGGATTAGCTCACTGCTTACAAAAAAATCTATCAATATAGCAACTTTTAAAGTCATAAATGCCCCCGCCTTACTCAGAACATATAAGGTGGGGGCTTGTTGTCTGTTCTCACGCCATCATGCGGACGACCTCTTTTCATACATTCCTTCTCTAAATTCCATTTAGAATAGTTATTGCTAAATAAATTGGCTCATTTCAGTTCTATTTTTCTGTTTGAGTCATAGCCTTATGTTTTCCTGAAACTGAGGGGAAATTCCCGGGCTTACAGCCCGTAACGGGAAATCAGTGTTTTTTGGACTGATTTTCTCGGTTTATTTCCCGGGCTGTAAACCCGGGAACGCGACACTCTCAATTTTTATCCCTAGTCTTTCGTAACGTAACGAATCGAATGTGTTTCCCGGGAATATACCCTAAGGGAAATCTCGGGAATTTAAAGAGGCGTTTCGGGAAATTCCCCTGAGGGATATTCCCATTTTTGCATCATTCATCTTTGGAAATTTTCACCCCAAAATTTTATAAATCCCGGGTTTACAGCCCGGAAAATAAACCCGAAATTCATAGATTTCCCGTTACGGGTTGTAAGCCCGGGAACGCGACACTCTCAATCTTTATCCCTAGTCTTTTCGTAACGTAACGAATCGGATGTGTTTCCCGGGAATATTCCCTAAGGGAAATCTTGGGAATTTAAAGCGGGCGTTACGGGAAATTCCCCTAAGGGAAATTCCCATAACAGGGCGCGAAGCTCCAAAATCTCGTATTTTGCTTAAGGCGATTCAGGTGCCTTAGTTAAGGGATAAAACCCGAAAAGCCTTAACTTAGGCTCGGGCGACAAATTGAGGTGTTTTGTAGAGACTGTGTTTTCGGACCTCTTAAGTTAAGGCGTTGAAGCTCATTTCCCTTAGCTAAGGGAAAATACGGTTTTAGACGGATTGTTTAGAATGTGATCCATCGGCTCTTAGCTAAAGGAAAACGCCTTAGGTAAATGAGTCAAATGGGAAGGAAGCCCTTAAGCGATGAAAGTGGAAAGTACCTTAGCTTACGCACTGCCGACCCGGCGTTACCTCACTCGTGAGGAAGCGGCGGGATGGTTGGGTGTGTGCGTGGATACGTTTCTTAGCTTAGGCATTCCCTTCGTCGAATATGGGCCGCGCTGTAAGCGGTGGGATGTGGTTGATATTGAGGACCATGCAGAGCACAATAAGTCCGGCAACAGCGCCCGAACTTCTGCTCAGCAGAAAGGACGGCAATTATGCGTATCTACAAAAGAAAAGGTTCCCCAAAATGGTGGGCCGATTGGACAGACCAGAAAGGTCGCCGCTTCCGCAAAAGCACTGGGGTTGACGATAAAGCCTTAGCTAAGGCGTTAGCTGCAAAGTGGCAACAAGCGAGCTTCATGGAGCAACATTTTGGGGTGATCCCTGAATACCCGTTTCAAGACGCTCTGGTACGTTACGGCGAAGAGAAACAACAGGCCAATCCAGAAGGATATACCGCAAGTGTCCGTTACAATTTGCAACGTCTGTTAAATCAATTCGGAAACCTAAACTTAAGCGAGTTTAATTTAAGCATGCTTCAAGACTATGCCAACGAACGCCTTAGCAAAGTCAAAACAGGAACGGTTCATCGTGAACTGGCGATCCTTAGGGCTATTATGAACAAAGCCCATAGGGAAGGTCATCTTGCGGTTATGCCTCCGTTTCCTAAGGTAAAGCCTTCACAAGGGCGTTGCCGTTGGTTGACGGTTGAAGAGGAGGCCAGATTGCTTAAGGCTTCCGTGCCTCATCTACGCGCCTTGATCGCCTTTGCGGTCGATACGGGTGGACGTCGCTCAGAACTCTTTAAGCTCGATTGGAAAAATGTTGATCTTGATCGAGGTTTCGTGACGTTTACAAAAACCAAGAATGGCGAAGATCGCGCGGTGCGTTTAACAAACCGTGCCAAGCAAGTCTTGGTCGATCTTGGCTCGAAACCATCCGGGATTGTTTTTACCTATAAGGACAATCCCATCAAAGACGTGAAAACGACCTTTGATAAAGCCCGTAAGAAAGCGGGCCTTGAAGACTTTAGGTTTCACGACTTAAGACATACGTTTGCCTCACGGTTGGTGCAAAAGGGTATCTCGATCTATGAGGTGATGCACCTTACGGGTCATAAGTCTTTGGTGATGGTGCAACGCTATGCACACCTTGCCCCGGACTATCAGAATAGAGCTATTGAGGCTTTAAATAGTCTGAGTCACAATTTTGGCACAGTGGGTCAAAATGCGTGTGAAGACGACACACCCCAGACAAGACAAAACCCCTTGGTTTCCCAAGGGGTTTTGATGGTGGAGCCAAGCGGGATCGAACCGCTGACCTCTACAATGCCATTGTAGCGCTCTCCCAACTGAGCTATGGCCCCAATGCGCTGCCCAAATGTTTGGGCGGGTGCGGGCGGAATTTACTGGGCTGCCTTGTCTATAGCAAGGAGAAAATGGTTGAGAGGCGTATTTAACTTAAACCGACCCTTTGACAGGCTTTGTCCTCATTTACCCGTCGGTGCTGTCTGGCGTTTTCACGAGATCTAAGACCTCATGCACATCGTCTTCAACACTGCCAAGATCGGACGTGTCCTCCATCAGGCTATCTTCATCTTCGTCGTCATCATCTTGTGAATCGTCGTCTATGTCTAAATCAATGGCGATATCATCGTCATCGTTATCAGCCGTGTTGGGCACAGCAGAGGCTTTGTCCAAAATCTCTGCTGGTTCTTCTTTTAAGGCTGCGGCTTTGGTGCTTTTGCCTTTGCTGGATTGGTCGACAGTCCCGCACTTGGGGCATGTCGGTGCAGGCTTGAGAAAATCGAAATATCGAGCTTCACAATTGGAACAGATGTGTTTGTTGCCTTTGTTGGGCATTGCCACGGGCGAGCCTCCCACTTAAAAATCAAATTAGCCGTTTTATTCCTATCTGCGAATTGCCACGTTCCTTGGGTTCTGTCAAAAGGAAAAACATGATAGATAAATCTTAGCAATAAAATTTTACATCTGCACCCCATAAAGTGAGGTCTTGCCCGTGCCGCCTTTAACCGTTTTAAAAGCTCCGCCCCTATTGGGTACTGTCCGCGTTCCGGGCGATAAATCTATTTCCCATCGGGCCTTAATGTTGGGCGCCGTGGCGCTGGGGAAAACGCGCGTTTTTGGCCTGTTAGAAGGCGAAGACGTGCTTGCCACCGCCGCCGCCATGCGGGCCATGGGGGCCAATGTCGTGCGCGAAACAAATGGCGCGTGGCGAATCGATGGCCTGGGCGTGGGTGGGTTGTTACAACCCCACCAAGACATCGACATGGGAAATTCCGGAACGGCCGCTCGATTGTTGATGGGTTTGGTCGCCAGCCACGACATATCCGTCACCTTTACGGGCGATGCCTCGTTGTCTTCCAGACCGATGATGCGGGTCATTACGCCCCTGTCCGAAGTTGGGGCCACGTTCGATTCGGCCCCCGGTGGACGCCTGCCATTGACCGAAACTGGATCAAAAATGCCCATGCCCATCACCTACGAATTGCCCGTGGCCTCTGCCCAGGTCAAATCAGCGGTGTTGTTGGCGGGCCTCAACACCCCCGGACAGACGGTGGTGATTGAACCCAAACCGACCCGTGATCATTCAGAAAAAATGCTTACCCATTTTGGCGCTGAGGTGCGGGTTGAAGACCTAGACGGTGGAGCCAGACGCATCACGCTTAACGGTCAACCCGAGCTTAAAGGCCGCGATGTTCAGGTTCCGGCTGATATTTCTTCGGCGGCGTTTCCCTTGGTGGCCGCCAGCATTGTCGAAGGCTCTGATATAACGGTGACCGATGTCGGCCTAAATCCGTTGCGCGCGGGTGTAATCGAAACGCTCAAGGACATGGGTGCAAACATCGAAGTTCTCAATCAACGCGTCGAGGCCGGCGAAGACGTCGGCGATGTTCGGGTGCGCTATGCGGGGTTAAAAGGGTGCACCGTACCCGCGTCCCGCGCCCCCGCCCAAATTGATGAATACCCAGTTCTGTTCGCCGCCGCCGCTTACGCACACGGCCAAACTCGTTTTGAAGGCTTAGAAGAACTGCGGGTCAAAGAAAGCGATCGTTTAAGCGTCATGGCAACAGGCCTAACAGCGTGCGGTGTTGACGTCGAACAAGGTGACGACTGGCTGGTGGTGAACGGGATCGGCGGCACAGATGCCGTTATCCCAGGCGACACCACGGTGGCCTCCAGCCTAGATCACCGCATTGCCATGTCGTTTTTGATACTTGGCCTGGGCTCAGGCCAACCCATTACGGTTGATGATGCCAGCCCCATAGACACCAGTTTTCCAGGCTTCTGTGACTTGATGGAAAGTTTGGGCGTTCACTTTCAAACCAAGGGAGAAACAACACAATGAGCTTCGTGATTGCAATCGACGGACCTGCAGCGGCAGGCAAAGGCACCTTGGCGAAGCGTTTGGCGGCCAAATATGACCTGGCAAAGCTAGATACCGGATTGTTATACCGGGCCGTGGGCTTCAAAGTGGTAAACCAAGGTGGTGATCCCGAAGATGCCGTCGTTGGTGAAGCCGCCGCCCGGGCGCTGGACCCCGTTGAACTGACCAATGAAGCTTTGCGCACCGACGAAGCCGCCCAGGCTGCAAGCAAGGTCTCAGCGATCCCCGGCGTACGAGCCGCATTGCTTGATTTTCAGCGGGATTTTGCCGCTCATCCACCGCTTTTAGACGAGGGTTTTGCCGCCAAGGGTGCCATTTTGGATGGTCGCGACATTGGTACGACCGTTTGCCCAGATGCCGAAGTCAAATTATTCATCAGTGCCAGCACCGAAGTCCGCGCCCAGCGGCGCTTTAAAGAGTTGCAGTATCGTGGTCTTGAGGCTATATATGCCCGCGTTCTTGAAGATATGGTAGAACGAGATGCACGAGACTCTGGTCGCAGTGCTTCTCCGCTAGCCGCAGCAGATGATGCGTGTGTGTTAGACACCAGTGAATTAGATGCCGACCAAGCTTTTGCAAAGGCGGTTGAATTCATCTCTTCGAAGAACCTCTTCTGATCTTGAACTCACGTTCACAGAAGTGTTTGAGCGTCACACCTCCAATGAGGGGTTGTGGCATTTTGTTTTGTTAAGACCATCGGAACCAACCGTTTGGCCAGAAAAGTAAAAGACAAGGAATACGAATTAAATGACGACAGAAAATTTTGCAGACCTTTTAGACGAGTCCTTTGGTGGACGTGATGGATTTGAAGGCAGCGTGCTGAACGGCACCGTCTTGAATGTTGATAGTGACGCGGTCATGATCGACGTTGGCCTGAAGTCTGAAGGACGCATTCCCCTCAAAGAATTTGGCACAGCTGCCGAAACGGACAAGATTTCCGTTGGCGATAAAATCGACGTGTTTGTCGAACGCTACGAAGACCGCGATGGCTTGATTAAATTAAGTCGTGAAAAAGCGCGTCGCGAAGAATCTTGGATCAATCTTGAAAAAGAATTCGAAGCCCAAACCCGCGTTACTGGTTCTATCTTTGGCCGTGTTAAAGGTGGCTTTATTGTTGACCTTAACGGCGCCGTGGCATTCTTGCCCGGTTCGCAAGTCGACATTCGCCCGGTTCGCGATGTAACGCCTTTGATGAACACACCTCAGCCTTTCCAAATTTTGAAAATGGATCGCGCCCGCAACAACATCGTTGTTTCGCGTCGCGCTGTGCTCGAAGAAGCACGGGCCGAAGCACGTTCCGATCTGATTGCTCAGCTTAAAGAAGGTGACGTTCTTGAAGGCGTGGTTAAAAACATCACCGATTACGGCGCGTTCGTCGATCTCGGCGGCGTCGATGGCTTGCTGCACGTGACCGACATTGCTTGGAAACGCATCAACCATCCTTCCGAAGCTTTGCACGTTGGTCAAACGGTCAATGTTCAAGTTATCCGCTTCAATGCTGAAACCCAACGTATCTCTTTGGGCATGAAACAATTGGAAGCTGATCCTTGGTCTGGCGTTGAAGCTATGTACCCAATCGGCACCAAGCTTAAAGGTCGCGTCACCAACATTACCGATTACGGCGCATTCGTCGAATTGGAAGCTGGCGTCGAAGGTCTGGTTCACGTGTCCGAAATGTCTTGGACCAAGAAAAACGTTCACCCAGGCAAAATCGTTTCGACGTCTCAAGAAGTCGAAGTTATGGTTTTGGATGTGGATTCCGACAAACGTCGTATCTCGCTTGGCCTTAAACAGTGTGGCGACAACCCTTGGGATTCGTTCCTGGTTACCCACACCGTTGGCACCGAAGTCGAAGGCGAAATCAAAAACATCACCGAATTCGGTTTGTTCATTGGTTTGACCGAAGAAATCGACGGCATGGTTCACTTGTCCGATCTGTCTTGGGATCTTGTTGGCGAAGAAGCCATCAAATCGTTCACCAAGGGCGAAGTTGTTAAAGCCAAGGTTCTTGACGTTGATGTTGCCAAAGAACGTATTTCTTTGGGCATCAAACAGCTCACCAAAGACCCATTTGCCGAAGGCATGTCTGGTCTTAAACGTGGCGCTGTTGTGACCTGTGAAATCACGGCCATCACCGATGGTGGCATCGAAGTGACCGCTGGTGACGGCGTTCCTGGCTTCATCCGCAAGGCTGAATTGTCCCGTGAACGGTCCGAACAACGTCCTGATCGTTTCGCTACTGGTGAAAAGATCGATGCTAAGATCATGCAGATTGACGCGTCTAGCCGCAAACTGACCTTGTCGGTTAAAGCTCTTGAAGTTCAAGAAGAGAAGAAAGCGATGAACGAATATGGTTCATCCGATTCGGGCGCTTCTTTGGGTGACATCTTGGGCGCTGCTTTGAAACAAAAGAGCACCGACGGCGATGTCGAAGCTCCGAAGAAAAAAGCCGCACCAAAGAAAAAAGCTGCTGCTAAGAAAGCTGCACCAAAAAAAGACGAAGCCGAAGCTGAGGCTGAAGCCACTGAAGAGTAATCTTCAAGCTCCTTTCGTCTAAACAAAAAGAAACGCCCCCGACTTAATTGTTGGGGGCGTTTTTTTGTATTGATGTGCTAAACTCCGCATTCATTGTGTTCGAACAACCGAGGTAAACCATGTCGACAGATACAGATCTTTTGCTGGAACGGCGCGGAGCGCGGCGTCAGGGTTTGGTATGGAAAGTTGTTGCCGCGCTGGCAGTGACGGCGGTGGTGGGCCTACTGGTGTCGGGCGGGCCTTCATCCTTGCCCGGTCTTGGCGGAGATTCTGGAAAAGCCGATTCCGATCATATTGCTAGACTCAACATCGAAGGCATCATCTTAGAAGACCGCTGGATGGATGCATTGATCGATAAGCTTAAAGACGATTCCCAAGTCCAAGGCGTGGTGGTTTACATCAATAGCCCCGGTGGCGCCGTGGTGGGCGGTGAAAACTTGTACCGCAATTTGCGCGGCCTTTCCGAAACCAAACCCGTGGTTGCCGTCATGGGATCCTTAGCGGCCTCGGCGGGCTATATGGCCGCCATCAGTGCCGAACGCATTTATGCCCGCGAAGGTACATTGACCGGGTCTATCGGTGTGTTGTTTGAATCCACCGAGGTCACGTCGCTGTTGAAAAAATTGGGGGTAAAATCGGAATTGGTCAAAAGCGCCCCCCTAAAAGCGCAACCCAACCCATTGGAACCGTTCAGTGCGGCCGGACGCAAAGCCATCAAAGTGGTGGTCATGGACATGTACGATATGTTTGTCGATATGGTGACGGCGCGCCGTCCTTTGAACCGCAAACAAGTCTTGAAGCTGGCTGATGGGCGCATCTTTACCGGTCGCCAAGCGGTGGCGAATGGCTTGGTTGATGCCATTGGCGGCGAAAAAGAAGCCGTTGTCTGGATGGAAACAGAAAAGGGTTTGGCCCCCAACTTACCCGTTATTGAAGCAAAACCTGACTATCCGAAGACAAATATCGTCAAATGGCTTCAGGGGACAGCAGGAAAAGCTTTGGCTTCAGAACGACTTACACTTGACGGCTTGCTCTCGGTTTGGCACCCTATACAGTAGCTGCTGGTCGTTGAGGCTTGGACCGGGCAATTGTGCTTGGTTTTTGGCTTATATTTAGCGTGGTTTTAGGTGTGATTTAAGGATGCGAAATGAGCTTCATTTCGCCCTGATTTTTTTCAAAAAACGAGCCGGCAAGAGGTGTTGAGCATGACAAAATCTGAGTTAATCCAAAAGTTGGCCGAAGCCAATCCGCATTTATATTTGCGCGACGTTGAGCGGATTGTGACCACGATCTTTGACGAAATTACGGATGCTTTGGCCAATGGTGATCGCGTTGAGTTACGGGGCTTTGGTGCCTTTTCGGTCAAAGAACGTGGATCTCGGACCGGGCGCAACCCCCGCACCGGCGATTCTGTGGACGTTCCCGCAAAATTCATTCCCTATTTCAAAACCGGCAAACAGTTGCGTGAAAAACTAAATACAGCGGACTAATCGACAGAAGCTGATTGGCTCTAAGCGAATTGACGACGGGCCGGACTTGTTTTCAGACCGACCCCCTTTAACGGGAGTATAGCCCTGTGCGGCGCATTCTATCTTGGGCTTCTTGGTTAATCATAGCGCCACTTTTTGCGGTGGCGATCACCTTTGCCCTCAACAACAAACTTCCCGTTGGCCTTGATTTGTGGCCGTTTGGGATCATCCTTGAAATGCCAATCTATTTGGCGATGTTCGGGGCCCTGCTGGTGGGCGTGATCCTTGGCGGCACGGTGGCGTGGATGGGCCAAGGGCAGGTGCGCTCTAATTTGCGCGGTCAAGCCTATGACGGCGAAGTGGCGCGGCGCGAATTGAAAACCGAACGCGAAAAATGCGAACGCCTGGAACGCGAACTCAAAACCTTTAAAGCGCCCCTGAGCCCAACAACCACGCTCGTCCCGGTTCAAGAAACCCTCCCACCCCAGACCCCCGCGAGCTAGGGCCATGACAGACCTCATCACACACCCCTGGAAACGTATTTTTGTCGCGCTCGACACCACCGATGTCGGCCACGCCGTGGCCTTAGCCCAAGGCCTAAAAGGCCTAGTCGGCGGCGTTAAAGTCGGCAAAGAATTTTTCACCGCCAACGGTCCCGATGGTGTACACCGCATCACCGAATGCGGCATGCCGTTGTTTTTAGATTTGAAATACCACGATATTCCCAACACCGTGGCCAGCGCGATCCGCGCCGCCCTTCCCTTGAATCCATTCATGCTCAACGTCCATGCCAGTGGCGGACGGCGCATGATGGTGGCCGCAACCGAAGCCGCCAATGAAGCCAAAGCCGAAAACCGTCCAAATGTTTTGGGCGTCACGGTGCTGACCTCAATGGCCCGCGAAGATTTGGTCGAAGTCGGCGTTGATGTTGAGCCGCTGGAACAAGTTCTACGCTTGGGCCGCTTGGCAAAAGCGAGCGGCTTGGACGGCGTCGTCTGTTCAGCCAAAGAAGTCGTTGCCTTGCGCGGATCGGTAGGTGAAAATTTCAAACTGGTGGTGCCGGGCATCCGTCCCGCTTGGGCCAGTGCCGACGATCAACGGCGCATCGTTACCCCCAAAGACGCCGTCGATTTAGGTGCCGACTACTTGGTCATCGGCCGCCCCATCACCGGACACCTCGATCCCATCAAAGCCGCGCGCTTAATCGCAGAAGAACTGTCTGAAACTTGAAGGCGGTTCGCATCCAATTACAAACGATGTGGCACTTGGTGCGTAAACAGTTTGGCGCGGTACTGATCGCCGCCTTGTTGCCGTTTGTCCTGTCCCATTTGGTTGTTCTGCAAGCTCGTCACATCGGTATGCCTTCCCGTTTGGTTCTAGACTTTACCCATGGCCTGTTTGTGCTGTCGTATTTGACCGTCGTCGTTCGCCTGAATTTTCAAGGGGCGGCTCGGTTTGGTTTTGCGGTGCCAAGGCCGCGCTGGCCGGGCTTTGAAGGTCTGGTATTGGCGACCATCTCGGTGATTTTGATCGGCCTCCCTGCGGCTCTGATCTTGCACCCCATCACCCAAGGCCTAGAAGCCATCGCCCAAGATCAAGGCGGTCTATGGACCTATGTTCCAACCGTGATGGTTCCCGAATTCATCATGACCACGTTAATTGGCTTGGCGTTGGCGGCGTCTTTTCGTAAAGTAGCGCCATGAGCTTGGACGTTAAAATTTGTGGTCTAAAAACCACCGAAGCCTTAGACGCCGCCATCGAAGGCGGGGCTTCGATGGTGGGCTTTGTGTTTTTTCCCCCGTCACCCCGCTGCGTAACGCCTTTTGAAGCCATAAATTTTTTAAAGCGGGTCCCGCACGGGGTTCGTAAGGTGGCTTTGTTTGTCGATCCCGATGATTATGATGTGGGCGCGGTGTGCCGCCAGTTGCCGGTGGATTTGGTGCAACTTCATGGTTCGGAAAGCCTGGAACGCGTGGCCGATATTAAGACCATTACGGGGCTGCCCGTGATGAAAGCCGTTGGCATTGCGAACGCCGATGACATCAAGCTGGCCCACGCTTATGAACCTATCTGCGAACGTATTTTATTGGATGCCAAGGCGCCCAAGGATGCGGCCCTTCCCGGTGGCAACGCGTTGAGTTTTGATTGGAGCTTGATCGCCAATGAGACGTGGACCAAACCGTGGATGTTGGCGGGCGGATTGACCCCTGAAAACTTGAACGATGCGGTGAAAATCAGCGGGGCCACGGCGGTTGATGTGTCCAGCGGTGTGGAAGACGCGCCCGGTCACAAAAGTGTGCAAAAAATCCAAGACTTTTTAACTCTAGCCGCCACGCTGTAAACCCTTTCAAAGCGCTGACTTTCGGGTTATGGTCCGGGCTTCAAATCAAGCTGGTGAAGACGTTTATGACAAAGCCCAATACCTACCGCGAAGGTCCCGACCAAAATGGCCGTTTTGGCATTTTTGGCGGACAATTTGTGGCCGAAACCCTGATGCCTTTGGTCCACGATGTTGCCGAAGCCTATGAGGCGGCCAAAGTTGACCCCGAATTCATCCGCGAAAAGGCCTATTATTTAGAACACTACGTGGGCCGCGCCAGCCCGTTGTTTTTTGCCGAACGCCTGACCAAAGAATTCGGCGGCGCCAAAATCTATCTCAAACGCGAAGATTTGAACCACACCGGGGCGCACAAGGTGAACAACACCATCGGGCAAATTTTGCTTGCTCGGCGTATGGGCAAAACCCGCATCATTGCCGAAACGGGCGCGGGTCAACACGGCGTTGCGACCGCCACCGTGTGTGCGCTGTTCAACATTCCGTGCACCATTTACATGGGCACCAAAGACATCAAACGCCAAGCGCCCAACGTCTTTCGCATGAAAATGTTAGGCGCCGAGGTCAAGCCCGTAACGGTCGGTTCGTGTTCCCTAAAAGACGCCATGAACGAAGCCATCAGAGATTGGGTGACCAACGTGGCGGACACCTATTTCTTAATCGGCACGGCGGCGGGAATGCATCCGTTCCCCATGATGGTGCGTGATTTTCAATGCGTGATCGGCGAAGAAGTTCGCGAACAGTGCCTCAAAGCCGAAGGCCGTTTGCCCGACACCTTGGTGGCGTGCATCGGCGGCGGATCGAACGCGATCGGCCTGTTCCATCCATTTTTGGACGATAAAGACGTGCGCATCATCGGCACCGAAGCCGCCGGACGCGGCATTGAAACGGGCAAACACGCGGCGAGTCTGAACGCCGGATCGCCCGGCGTGTTGCATGGCAACCGTATGTATTTGTTGCAAGACGAAGACGGTCAAGTGAAAGAAGCCGACAGCATTTCCGCAGGCCTGGATTATCCCGGCATTGGCCCGGAACATTGCTGGTTGCACGATATCGGCCGGGTTGAATACGTGCCCATCACCGATGATGAAGCGCTGGAGGCCTTCCAACTGCTAACCCGTTTGGAAGGCATTATTCCGGCGCTGGAATCGTCCCATGCTTTGGCCTATGTCAAAAAACTGGCCCCGACTTTGGCCAAAGACAACATCCTGGTGGTCAATTTATCGGGCCGGGGCGACAAAGATTTAAACACCGTGGCGGCCCATTTGGGTATGGAAATGGGAGTGAACCTATGACCGTTCCTTTCACCACCCGCCTTGATACCCGCTTTGCCCAATTGAAGGCCGAAGGCCGGGGCGGCTTGGTCACGTTTTTAACGGCAGGTGATCCCGATGGCGACACGGCCTTGGCGATTTTAAAAGGCTTACCCAAAGCCGGGGCCGACATCATCGAATTGGGGATGCCCTTTTCCGACCCCATGGCCGATGGCCCCGCCATTCAAGCCAGTTCCCAGCGCGCCTTAAAAGCGGGTATGACGCTGAAAAAAACCTTGGCCCAAGTGCAAGAGTTTCGTTTAACTGACAACGACACGCCAATCGTGTTGATGGGCTATTTCAATCCGGTCTATCACTATGGCGTCGATAAATTTGTCGCCGATGCCAAGACGGCCGGGGTTGATGGCTTGATCATCGTTGACCTTCCCCCCGAAGAAGCGGCTGAGCTCTGTCTGCCCGCGTTAGACGGTGAACTCAACTTCATTTTCCTCACCGCCCCCACCACCGACGACGACCGATTGCCGTTGGTGGTTAAAAATGCCTCCGGTTTCGTGTATTATGTTTCCATTACGGGTGTGACGGGGTCGGGTTCCGCCCGCACCGATGATATTGAAACGGCGGTCCAACGCTTGCGCCGCCACACCGATCTGCCCATCGCCGTGGGCTTTGGCATCACCACGGCCGAGGCGGCAAGAGACGTATCCAAGGTCGCAGATGCGGCGGTGGTGGGGTCGGCCTTGATCAACACCATCCGGGATAATTTAGATAATAATGGCAAAGCCATGCCGGGACTTGTAGACAAGGTCCTAGCCTTTGCGCAACAATTGGGCGACGGTGTTCGCCAACCCAGACTTTAAAGGAAGCCCGCTATGAACTGGCTCAAAGATTTCGTCCGGCCCAAGTTAAAGCTTCTGGTCAGCGGCGGTAAAGATATCCCCGACAACATGTGGCACCAGTGCACATCGTGTGAACAGATGATCTTTCATCGCGATCTCGAAACCAACGACCATGTGTGCCAGCACTGTGGCCATCACATGCGCATCTCTGTCACCCGACGTTTGGAACTGATGTTTGACGGTGGCGAATACAAAACTGTCGATTTTGCCGCCAGCGTCGTCGATCCGCTGAAATTTAAAGATCTGAAAAAATATTCTGATCGCATTAGAGAGCACCAAGCCAAAAGCGGTGCCGAAGATGCGTTGGTTGTGGCGCACGGTAAAATGGGCGGCCAGAACGTTGTTATTGCAGCCTTTAACTTTGCCTACATGGGCGGGTCTATGGGCTTGGCCGTGGGCGAAGGCATCGTCACCGCATCAAAATTGGCCCAAGTCCAAGACGCTTCGTTGATCATTGTGCCAACGTCGGGCGGCGCGCGTATGCAAGAAGGCATTTTGTCTTTGATGCAAATGGCCAGAACCACCATTGCGGTTGATGAAGTCAAAGAAAAAGGCCTGCCGTATATTGTGGTCTTGACCGACCCCACCACGGGCGGCGTGTCGGCGTCATTTGCCATGTTGGGCGATATTCAAATCGCCGAACCGGGCTGTACCATCGGTTTTGCCGGACGCCGGGTGATCGAACAAACCATCCGCGAACAATTGCCTGACGGCTTTCAAAGTGCCGAATATCTTTTGGAACATGGCATGATCGACATGGTGGTCCGGCGCAAGGAACTGCGTTCAACCCTGATTCGCATTTTGTCATTGTTGCGCAACACAGGGGCCCCCGCCGATGTGGTGACGTTAAAGCCAAGTGCCGAAGAAGCCACCCCGAAAAACCCCGTGATAGCACCCATCCCTCATGGGGCAGGTTAACACCGACCAAATCTTAGCCCAGTTGATGATGCTGCATCCAAAATCCATTGATTTGGTTTTGGACCGGGTCGAACGATTGTTGGCGGCGCTGGACCATCCCGAACGGAAATTGCCGCCCGTTATCCATGTGGCGGGAACCAATGGCAAAGGGTCTACCGTGGCGTTTTTACGGGCTATGCTTGAAGCCGCTGGCTACGCCGTTCACGTCTATACCTCGCCCCATTTGGTAAAGTTTAACGAACGCATCCGGGTCGCCGGAACCCTCATTTCGGACGATAATCTCAACGCTTTGCTCAAGGAATGCGAAGCGGCAAATGACGGCCTTCCCATTACGTTTTTTGAAATCACCACCGCCGCCGCGTTTCTAGCCTTTTCTCGCACGCCCGCCGACGTGGTTATTTTAGAAACGGGGTTGGGCGGGCGTTTGGACGCCACCAACGTCATTAAAAAACCGCGCCTCACCTGCATCACGCCTGTGTCGCTGGATCACCAACATTTTCTGGGTGACGATGTCGCGACCATCATGGGTGAAAAGGCCGGAATATTGAAAGCAAACGTGCCGTGCCTGGCCGCCCGACAAAGCGATTCCGCGCTTGAATCCGTGTTGATTGAACACGCCAAAGCCGTGGGTGCACCATTGCAATTTATCAACGCCAAAGCCCCCTCGCCACGTTTGGCGGGTCTGCACCAACAATCCAATGCGGGCTTGGCTGTGGCTTGTGCCAAGGCCTTAGCCCCTGACTTTGAAATTTCAAAGACCGCCATCCAGCAGGGCTTAGAGACTGTCGAGTGGCCAGGACGTTTGCAACACATCACCACGGGTCCTTTGGCCGAAATGTTAAGTGACGGCTGGGAGCTGTGGCTGGACGGTGGACACAATCAAAGTGCCGCCCAAGTTTTGGCCGACCATTGTAAGGGCTGGGCCGACAAAGATTTATGGCTGGTGTTTGGGGCGTTAAATCAACGCGACCCAGTTGAGTTTTTAGCGCCCTTGGCCCACCACATCCAAGGCCTTCGCGCCGTCACCATTGTCGGCGAAGAAAATTCCTTAAGTGCCAAGGAAATTCTCAAAGCCGCGCAAAGCTTAAATATAACCGCCATAAAATCGGACTCGGTTAATGCCGCCATTGGCGATATTCTAACGCCCAAGGGTGGCCGAATTCTTATTTGCGGATCGCTTTATTTGGTTGGGCATGTGCTCGGCCTGTGAGAATTGGAGTATCAAGACCATGGGTAAATCATCTGTTTTCACGCCCCTGAAAATGCGCGGCTTAGAGCTTGCCAACCGGGTGGTAGTCGCCCCCATGTGTCAGTATTCAGCCCATGACGGTGTGGTCGGCGATTGGCACCTGATGCACATCGGCCAATTTGCGGTGGGTGGTCATGGCTTGTTCATTGCCGAAGCGGCGGCGGTTCAATCGTGTGGGCGCATTTCGGTTTCTTGTCCAGGCCTGTGGACGGACGAACAAGCCCAAGCCTGGAAACGTATCTTGGACTTCGCCAAAACCCATGGCAATACCCCCATGGCGGTGCAACTTGCCCACGCTGGACGCAAGGGGTCCAGCAGCGTGCCGTGGTTAGGCGGTGGACAAGTTGACGACGCCGAAGGCGGTTGGACAACGGTGGCACCCAGTGCTCTTGCCTTAGACGACACCCGCCCGGCTCCTCATGCTTTGAGCACGGATGAAATCAAACAGATTGTCGAAGACTTTGCCAGCGCCGCCAAACGTGCCGATGCGGCAGGGTTCGACGCCATCGAAATTCATGCCGCACACGGTTACCTGTTACACCAATTTTTGTCGCCGCTGACCAATCAACGCGACGATGACTACGGGGGCTCGCCCGAAAACCGCTTGCGTTTGGTTTTGGACGTTTTCGACGCCGTGCGTGCAGCCTTTCCCCAAGACAAGCCCATCGGGATCCGCGTATCGGCCACCGATTGGATCGTAGACGGTTGGGACTTGGCCGACACCATACAGTTGGCGTGTGAACTCGAATCCCGACATTGCGACTTTATCCACGTGTCCAGCGGCGGCTTGTCGATGGAACAACAAATCCCGCTCGGCCCCGGCTATCAGGTTGAATTGTGCGCGGCCCTCGCGCAAGTCACCGACATGACCACCATTGCGGTGGGGCAAATTACCGAACCGATGCAGGCTGAAACCATCGTCCGCAGCGGTCAAGCCGACATGATCGCGTTGGCGCGAGTAATGTTGTTCGATCCCCATTGGACCTGGCGCGCAGCCCAGGCGCTCCGTTCCGAAGCCCCCTACCCGCGCCAATACGAACGCGCTTTGCCAACTTTCAAAACCATGGCCAAGCCCGATAATCCAGCCTAGCGATAGCACCAGAAAAAGCCGCCTCCCCAAGGAGGCGGCTTTTTATTTGGCTGACAGAGGGGCAAAAACACCCATATCAGAGCTTATTTGATGACCGACAACAGCTTCGTGTTGGTGACGAGTTCTCTAACACCATGCGCATGGTCTTCTTTGAACACGTTACCTTTGCAGAAGTTTCCGATGGTGTTGATGTCAACCTTGCCACAGCCGGGCCGAACGTTCCAAGTCACCTGATAAGGAGAGCAGGTTTGTTCACTGTAAGAGGGGCCCGTGGTTGAACCCGTAAATTCAACAGGTGTACCTGTACCCGTTGGCAAAGCTTTAGGCTGATACAGACCCCCAACCATGTTGCCTTGGTACTGAAGCGTGTTGAAATCAAGGGCGCTGCTGTCGTTCACCAAAGTGAAGACTTGCGTTTCAACCCGCAATTGTGGGTTTGCACACGATTCAGACAAGCAAGACCCAAGCGTTGGTCCAGGTTTGATATCGCACGATGAGAAGACCCAGTGAACTTCGATGGTATCGCCAGGTTTCAAATCACCATGTGCGCTATCGCAAATTTTTCCTTTGGTTGGGGCCATTTCAGCTTTGCTCAGCGTTTTGCTGATGCCGCACTGATAACCACTTTGGTAACCGTGTCCAGCCACTTCAGCCGTAAAAGCCGAAGCAGCCTACAGCACACCGACGGACTGTCGGTGCGGGTACTCTAGCGTGCTGTTTATGACTCCATCAAGACAGGTTCCCTCTCTCCGTTTATGATGTATAGCCCGCCATTTCAGTGAGGGTGCTGGCAAGAACGGCCCTCGCCCACAAAAAAGGGGCCGACATTTCTGTCGACCCCTTTTGGAATGTAGAACGGGTACCCTTGTGACGGGTTTGAAATCACTAGGTCTTAAATCGTGCTGTCGATCCATTCTTTAAGCTTGGATTTGGTCAAGGCACCAATTTTAACGGAAGCGGGTTGGCCGTCTTTAAAGATGATCAAGGTTGGAATACCGCGCACGCCGTATTTGGATGGGCTAAGCGGGTTGTTGTCGATGTTGACCTTGCCGATTTCGATACTGTCGCCCATTTCAGCGGCCAGCTCTTCAAGCGAAGGGGCAATCTGTTTGCACGGCCCACACCATTCGGCCCAAAAGTCCACCAAGACGGGTTTGGAATTGGAAGAACTGATAACGTCTTGATCGAAGCTGTCGTCGGTAATTTGTTTCATGTTTTGAAATCCTGAACAGGGCTGATGGTTGCGTTACACCTAATCTAAGAGCGCCAACCTCAATCGTCAAGGCGGGCCGCACTTGGTGCGTAAATCTTTAGGGCCCAAACAAGCCGTCGATAATACTTTTGAAAAGACCCTTTGCCATATCTTCGACCGGATTGGGCTTGTTTTGTTCAGGGTCTTGCACAGCCTCGGTCGGTATTTGGTCACTTGGCAAAGCCTTAATTTGCGTGTTGGCGGTGGCTTGAACCATAAAGTCTTTCCACACCCGCGCCGGCAAACTGCCCCCCGTGACGCCTTGCATGGAGGTACCAACGTCATTGCCCATCCACACGCCAGCGATCAAATCGGCGGTATAACCGACAAACCAAGCATCCCGATAGTCTTGCGAAGTTCCGGTTTTGCCAGCCGCAGGGCGGTCAAGGCGGGCTTTTTTCCCGGTGCCTTTGTCGCCATTGATGACATGGGACAGCATCGCGTTCATGGCCCCGGCATAAGCCGCCGGAATCACCCGCCCCGGACCACCGCCAGAGCGCATATACAATGACTTGCCTTGAGCATTTTGGATTTCAACAATCGCATAAGGCCACAAGCCAAGGCCTCCGGTGGCGAAGGCTCCATAAGAGGCCGTGAGTTCCAGCAACGTGACTTCGCTGACGCCCAAAGCCAAGGACGGCTTGCTGGTCAAATCAGATGTGATGCCTAATTTTTTTGCCATCGCTTTAACATTTTGCCGACCCGCTTGTTCAGAGACTTTGACGGCAATGGTGTTAATCGAACGCATCATGGCGTCCGATAGCGTCATTTCACCGATATATTTTTTGTTGAAGTTTTGCGGCGACCACTCATCAATGGTGATGGGTTCATCAACCATCACCGTCTCTGGACTTAAGCCCGTTTCAAAGCCCGCCATAAAAACAATCGGCTTAAAGGCGGACCCCGGTTGGCGTTTGGCTTGCACCGCGCGATTAAAACGACTGGATTGATAGTGGCGACCGCCGATCATCGCCACCACCGCGCCGTCTGGGGCCAAAGCCACCAAAGCAACTTCTTTGGCCTCACGTTTCAAGGCCGTGCCGCCGCTTTTCATCATCCACCTAACCGCTGCTTCGGCTTGTTTTTGGTGGCGAATATCTAACGAAACGAAGACATTTACATCTTGATCCAAAGTCACGTAGTCGCCCACTTGATCCAATACCCAATCCACATAATGGCGGGCAATGGGCTTGATTCTTTTGTGCTTTACCGCCACCCAGCCCGGTTTGGGGCGGGCTACGGCCTTGATATCAGCCGCAGAAAAATAGCCCGCGCGGACCATATTGCCCAACACCACTTCGGTACGTTTTTTGGCAACTTTTAAATTGGTGCTGGGGTTGTATCTGTTGGGACCTTTCAACATGCCTGCCAACATAGCGGCTTGATAGTCCGTCAATTGGCGGGCTGAGATGCCAAAATAATGACGCGCTGCGGCGTCCACGCCGTACACGCTTTGACCAAAATAAACCCGATTCATATAGATGGTGAGGATTTGGTCTTTGCTGAATTTAGCTTCCAACCACAACGCCAACAAGACCTCTTGAAACTTTCGGCGAAAGGTCCGTTTTGAGGTCAAAAATAAGTTTTTTGCCGCCTGTTGAGTCAGCGTTGAGCCGCCTTGACGAATGCCTCCCGCCTTCACGTTGGTCCACATGGCGCGGGCAATGCCGACCAGATCGATGCCAAAGTGATCATAAAAACGCCGATCTTCAGTCGCTAAAATGGCCTGGGGCAACATTAAAGGCACGTCTTGCAAGCTTACCGCCGCACCATAGCGATCTCCACGCCGGGCCAATTCATGACCGTCTTGGGTCAGAATCCGCACCACGGGCTTGCGCGTCGGCTGGATAGCTTTATCCACATCCGGTAAATCCCACGCGATCACCGCCACGCCAATGCCGCCCAAAACGAAGCCCCAAACACTCACCACGCTGAACCAATAAGCGATGCGTTTCCAACGTGGGGACGATTTTGAATCCTGGGGGCCTTTGGGCGGCTTGCCATTGCCGCCGTTACCGCCACCACCTTTGCCAGCATCTGGTTTTGGTTGAGAAGCCCTAGCATCTTCTATGAAAGATGCATCTTCGGTCCGCGCTCTGGTTTTGGCGGCTTTCATGATTCCAACACCTGCTGCCACGCATCTGCACAGGCCTGATAACGCTTGTGGTCTTGGCTATAGTCCGCATGGCCTTTGGTTTTTTGAGCAAACGCTTGCATCACAGGTTGCTGTTTGGCGGCAAAATCCAAAATATCAACATCGGCAAGCCTGGGGATCAGGGTCGAAAAGTTGACGATGATGTGTCCCCCTTTGGGGCGCAGGGCGACTTTTTGTAAATCCATACGTAAACTGGGTACACTGTCGAGCATCAACTGGGCAAACGGTTTTAAGATATTGGAGTCAGCCTCAAGACGTTGACGTTCAGCTTTGAAGTCCTCGCGGCCTACGATTTTCTTATCCTGATAGACCAACGGCGCTTCCGCAGATATATCGCAATCCCAACCGGGTTTAGGCCTCAACAAATCCACCTGGTCATTTTCCGCCCGACTGCCCGACAAGGGCATGGTGCGACATCGTTGCGGTTTGTTTTCATGAACCTGACACAAGCCGTCTTCGGCCAACGCCGGACACGCCATGCCCGTTGGCACGTAGGAAACGGGGAACACCCGAACCGCCACTTTTTTACGGTTTTTAAGCTTCAATTCAAAGCCCAAACGAGCCGTCAAATCATAGGATTTCCCACCGGGGCGGGCGGGCATCCAAAACAGAAACAAGGGGAACCGATCGGCATGTGCCAGCGCGTCTTTGATCGACAACGGCAACCAGCCGTGACAACATTTTCCGCACGCCGTACAGCCAAAATGATGGTCCATAAGAGGTTTACCCTCCGCAGCACTTTTTGTATTTTTTGCCAGAACCGCAGGGGCAAGGATCGTTGCGACCGACTTTGTCTACACGCACGGGCGCCCCTTGGGGATTGATTTTGCCATCGACATAAACCCAATCGCCATTTTCACGACAAAATTGACCAAGTTCGCGGTGCAAATTCTGCTCGCCATTTTCTATAAAACGCGCCGTAAACAACACGGTACCCGTTTCGTCGTCTGGTCCACCATCCACCGTTTCGCGAATTTCCAAACCAACCCATTCGGTATTTTTAGACTGAGCCTTGGCCGCAGATATATTGTAGGTCGATTGAATTTTTTGAGCGTGCGTTTTCGCCACATGTTCAAAATCGCCCTTTACATGGGCAGTGTAGCGCGAGCGCATGAGGGCTTCGGCGGTTAGGGCTTTCGCCGTACCAGCCAAAATTGGCCCACAGCAGTCATTATAATCTAATCCTGAATTACACGGGCAGTCGGTCATAAGAGAATCTTTCTTTGTCGGTGAAGTTGCCAATCTAACCCTAACACAGACCTGGGACAATGGATCGTTTGCAGGTTGATATCAGGTGCTAAAGACGTAAGTATTTTTACCCTCACGTTTCGCTTCGTACATGGCTCCATCGGCTTTTTGAATCAGATCATTGATATCCATTTCACCTTGGCCCGAAAGCGCAATACCAATGCTGCCGCTGACATGCGCCTTTACATCGTCAACACACAACGGAACGGACAGGGCAACGAGCATATTTTCGGCAATTTTTTCAACTTTTTGAGGGTCTTGCAGATTGGTCAGCAACACCACAAACTCATCTCCCCCAAACCGCGCAACGGTGTCCGTTTCGCGCGCACATTTGAGCAAATCAAGCGCCGCCCGCTTTAACAACTGATCACCGATCAAATGACCAAGTTCATCATTCACAGCCTTAAAGCCATCTAAATCAATAAACAGAACCGCAACGAAGCTTTCCGTGCGGTTGGTTGCCGACAGTGACGACGCAAGGCGATCCATAAACAGCGTGCGGTTGGGCAGTCCGGTCAATTGATCATGCATGGCCAGATGGGAAATTTTTTGCTCGGCCGCCATCAACTCACCAACCTCGATGGAAAGTTCATCCGACATGCGCCTTAGGGTATCGCGTTGCTGTTTAAGCTCTAAGTGGTTGTGCGTGCGCGCCCGAACGATGGCGGGCTGAAACGGTTTTGAAATGTAATCAATTGCCCCCATTTCCAAGCCAATGGCTTCATCTTTTTCATCGCTCATGGCGGTGATAAAAATGATGGGAATATCTCGCACCCGGGGGTCGGCCTTCAGCCGCCGACACACTTGATGTCCATTCATGTGGGGCATCATAACATCTAACAAAATCAAGTCCGGCTGCGCGCCGATCGCTGTTGAGATTGCATCCTCACCATTCAAGGCACACAGCACCCGCACCTCATTGGTCAACACCTCAGCCAGCACCTTAATATTTATAACCTCATCGTCAACAATCAAAATCGTCTTTGTACCCAGCTTTTGGGGGACAGGCGCGGCTCGTGATTGAACCCCCAAAGCATTTGAAATGTGATCTAAAACACCCTTTGCCGTCTTAAAGTCAAGCCCTATGATGGCCGTTTCCAAAGCTTCAACGTCGGCCGCAAAGACGGACGTGTTGAGCGCTGTTTTAAGCGCCAAAAACTGTTTTTCGGCGGCTAAATCTTGAAGATTTAAAAATGCCAACAAAGCCTCAATTAAGGGGATGGCCTTGGCTAAATCCAAGTCTTCATCTGTGTGCAATGAGTTGGAAGGGCTCGCGACGTCCAAAATGGCAAGTTCTGCCATCACTTGAGCATGGCTGGTGGTCAAACGTTCAAGAATTTGCTCAAGGTCTTGAGGCTCTGCATCTTTGAGAGCGGCTTCTAATGTGGCGGCGGCGTTTGACAAATCGTTGAGGGAAAGCGATGCGGCCGCGCCTTTGGTGTCGTGGGCCAGATGGCGGGCTAAATCATGGTCCCCTGTGGCTAAGGCGACTTTAATTTCGTCAACCACTTCACGTTTGGCTTTGAAAAACATTTTGAGAAGTTGGGCAAAACGCGCCCGTTTGCCACCGAGACGTTTTAGCCCTTGAGCCATATCAATGCCCGCCATGTTTTCTGGTAAGCCGTCTATGAGGGGCTCAGGCGTTGGAGTTGTTTTTATCTGCGCGGCCTCTAAACCACGCGTGAGAATCCATTTGGCTAGGATTTCAAACAATTGTTCTGGATCAATGGGCTTAGAAACATGGTCGGTCATGCCCGCCTTAAGACACTTGTCGCGTTCTGATTGAAGCGCATGTGCGGTCAGGGCTATGATCGGTAGCGTTTTAAACCGCAGGTCTTTGCGAATTTCGGCGGTTGCCTCATAGCCATCCATCTCTGGCATTTGAATATCCATCAAAACCGCGTCATACGGGCTATGTTCGGGCGCATCCAAAAGCGCCTGAATCGCCTGTTTTCCGTCTTCTGCCAAATCGACGAAAACACCAATGTCTTCCAAAATATCCCGGCCAACTTGGCGATTGATTTCATTGTCATCGGTGAGCAAAATACGGCGCCCAACCAAGGCCGCCATCACGTCGGCAGGGGTCGCAGGCCCGTCTTCAACCGCATCCGTGGACTTGTTAAAACACTGCATGATGGCGTCAAAAAGGGTTGACTGGTTGACCGGTTTTGACAGCACCCTCGCGGTCCCGATGCGATCCAAATGCCGTTCAAGTTCATCTTGACCATAGGCTGCGGCCATAAAAATAATTGGGGTTCGCGAACCGCCAAATTGAGTGCGAATTTTCTCTGCCGTTTGAAGGCCATCTAAACCCGGCATTTTCCAGTCCATCAAAACAAGATCAAATTCGTTCTTGTCCACCTTTGCCTTTTTAACCTGTGCGATGGCGGCCTCGCCACGCGCGGACTCCTCAACGTCAAACGACAGGGTTTGAAGCATACTTCTTAAAATGGCCCGCGACGTGGCATTATCGTCCACCACCAAAACCTTCAGTCCGCGTAAATCCGGAAAAATTTTACTCACATGTTCAAGTTGCTGTTCAGCCACACCAAAGTTTGCGGTAAAAAAGAACGTGCTGCCTTCGCCGGGCTGGCTGTGCAATCCAATTTCACCGCCCATCTGTTCGACCAATTGTTTGGAAATAGAAAGCCCCAAGCCCGTGCCGCCATAGCGTCGGGTGGTTGAGGCATCAGCCTGGCTAAAGGCGGTAAACAGTTTTGCCGATTGTTCTTCATTCAAGCCAATACCGTAATCTTGAATGCTAAAACGCAGCTGGATGGATTTTTTATCTTTTTTGACAACTTCGGTTGATACGATCACCTCGCCATGATCGGAAAATTTAATCGCATTGTTAACCAAATTCACCAACACTTGGCGAAGCCGCATCGGGTCCCCAACCAAGTCGTTCGGAGTCTCGGGCGACACGGAAATCAAAAATTCTAAACCCTTTGACTCCGCGCTTAAGCCGACCACATTGGACAGATTTGAAAACACCTCTTCTAGGTGAAACTGTACAGAATCCATGCTCATCTGACCGGCTTCGATCTTGGAAAAATCAAGAATGTCGTTGATGATTCCCAGCAGGTTTTTCGATGACGACTCTATTTTGTTCAAATAATCCGATTGGCGGGGCGTCATATCCGTTTTCAAGGCCAAATGGCTCAGACCAATAATGGCATTCATCGGGGTGCGGATTTCGTGGCTCATGTTGGCCAAAAAATCCCGTTTGGCTTGATTGCTGCTTTCGGCTTGATCTTTGGCTGTGCGCAGTTCTTTTTCCATCAAGATGCGCAGCGTCACATCGTCTTCGGTGACAATAAAATTATGATCGCCCGTTAATGGATTGCGGCTGACCTGCACATCCACCATATGAATGCGGGGACCGTCACGAGTGATCATTTCATGCTCGCCGCGCAGACCTTCTAGCTTTTTTGCGGTCTCAAAGCGCGACCGGCCTTCGTTCTCATCGGCGAAGCGTCGAACAAACAAAGAGTCCTCACCCTTATGATCAACGGACCGATCGACGCCATAGGCATCTGCCGCCGCCGGATTTTGCCGCATCAGTTGGCCGTCAAAGGTAAAAATGGAAATGATCGCAGACGTGTAACGAGTGGCATCAACCAACAATAGGTTTTCAATCTCGCTGCCCAAATCAACATCTTCGGAAATAAAGGCCAAAATGCCTTCGGAACCCTCGTTGCCCAACAGCAACGCGCGTTGACGCATGTGGACTGTTTTTGGTTCACCATTTGGGTAAGTGGTCCAAGATTCGTTGGATTCACCCAACGTTGCGGCTTTTTCGAACACTTGTTCCATACGCCGCCGCGTGCCTTCACTGTCGCCAGACATATCCTTATTCAGCATGTCTTGAACAGATTCGACGCCCCAAAACGCAAGGCCAGCCTGATTGCACCACCAAAACTTATAGTTCCCCAAATCGAAAATCCACGTCGGCGTGGGAACAAGCTCTAAAATTTCAAGCTCGCTTTGATCTTTAAACTGGTGCAAATGATCGTATGACACTGCGTTCCCCAGACGTGTTCATTCATCTCTTTTAACACTCTAGAGCGTGCCGCCCTGACTTACAATAAATCCCTACATCTGCAATTTAATGCTGTATGCTCGTCTTTATGTTTTACCGCGTAACGTAAAGGGCAAGAAACGATGACCAAAGCAAAAGCCAGCCAACGGGCCAAAGGAAATGCATTGAAAAAGGCCAAGAAAAGGGCTGCCAGCGCGAAACAGGCCGAATCATCCACCCATCCAGGGACGTTTAATCCCGGCAATCAATCCATAAAAGGGCCAAGTGGCGCGGGACCGGGTAAAGTGTTTGGTGGGGCAAAACGAGGTTCGGCGCGGTCAAGTTAGACCCAGCCTTAAAACCTAAAACTTGCCAATCATGCCAACCGGACCCGATATGGCAAACAGCTCAGGCTGTTTTTGGGGAGGGGTTGGTTTGCGAGGTGGGAAGCCAGGGTGTTGAAGAGCGGCAACCTCTACGACTTCGTCTTCGGTATTTGCGTTTTTAATGGCGTCTTTAATATTTTCGGTGATGGTTTGTCCCGTTGTTTGAACAGACACACCTTCTGCAGCTAAGTTCAAGACGGCCGGAACAAGCGCCACAGCCACACAGCCATTTAACATCGATGACATTAAGATAAGGCCGAGGACGCAACCGATTGATTTGTATTTTTTTGCCATTTTCTTGATCTCTAATCTGTAAAAGTTTTCAAATCTGTATTCACAACGTTTGACAGAAGCACTTTAACCCCCTGTCTCAATAAATATGCTCGATTCAGGGCGCCGACGAAGTGACGGCGGTCACAAAGATCAGAATAATTTACGTAGAAAGCGGTTATTTTTACGTTTTGGTTAGAATCTGAACGGCCTCAAAGCCCTCAAACTGAGGCGGCCCCATGTAAACGCTTTTCTTCGATCCCCCCGCTTTCGCATGCGCTTTTCGAAACGCATCGGATTCCGTCCAATCTTTAAAAGAGCGTTCACTGTCCCAGATTGTATGGGAAACAAAGAGGGTGTGGTCTTCATGCGTGGGGCCGCGCAGAAGGTGAAATTCGACGAAACCAGGAACCTCGTTCAGGTGCGTATCGCGCTCTGCCCAAATGCGCTCAAACTCAACTTCTTCGCCTTTGATGATGCGAAAACGATTCATAGCAATATACATAGTCGTAAAGTCTCCTGCGGCTTAAGGTTTCACTGTCTGTGTTTTGCGGGGCGGCATTACAACAAATAAGAACTTGGGCTTCGTTTTCAATCCCTATCCCCGACTCAAAAAGCCGGGCCCCTGAGGACCCGGCTTTATTGATTGGCGGAGAGAGGGGGATTCGAACCCCCGGTACGGGTTAACGTACACACGCTTTCCAAGCGTGCGCCTTAAGCCACTCGGCCACCTCTCCTTTGAGTTAGAGCGCGCAACCTAACCAAACAGGGGGGTAAATACAAGCGTCTCGGTGAGAAATACGATGCTTTTTTAGCCTGAACTCACTTTGGAGGATGACCAAAGCTTTCAAGCGCATTACAATCACCTCCATGAAGCCGCTTTTATCGTTACTTGGCAGGATGTTATTGGTGCTGGCCTTTGTTGCCAGCGCTGCTGATTTTGCTGCGCACCTTATGACGACAGAGATTGGCTCGCTGCCGCCTGCGGGCAAAGTCTGGGGCTTTTTTGCCCCTCAGCAGTACGAAGCCTTTGTTCGCTCGCACCCCAGCGAGGTGTGGCAAGCGATATTGCAAATTCCCACCTGGGCGCTTTTTGGCGTCCCCGGATTTGTTTTGGTTGCTGTCGGTCGCCGAAAGAAATCTCAAGAAGACGTTGATTTGGAAAATTCGATGTTTTTATTCGATGAATTGGCCAAGCACGCCAAAGAGCAAAACTATGAAGACTTTGCTGACATAGAACACGACGGCTCACACGACGACCAAGAACCCGACAGCCACAGCGACATAAACATTGCCGAGGATCACTATACCGAAAACAACATTGTTGACGACGTTCGGCCCGATCGTGATTATTTACTGGGTAAAAAGCATTGAAACTAAGGCCTAATCGTCGCCCATCTTAAGCGCATTGATAAAGGCGCTTTGCGGAATTTCGACTTTGCCGAATTGACGCATTTTCTTTTTGCCCTTTTTCTGCTTTTCCAACAGCTTTTTCTTGCGCGATATATCGCCGCCATAACATTTAGCGGTCACATCTTTGCGCATTGCCGAAATGGTTTCGCGCGCCACAACCTTGCCGCCAATAGCAGCTTGAATGGGGATTTTGAACAATTGGCGAGGAATCAAATCTTTCAAGCGTTCGCACACCTGACGACCCCGATTTTCTGACTGTGAACGGTGGCAAATAAAGCACAGCGCATCCACGGGCTCTGCATTCACCAAAATTTGGATGCGCACCATATCATTCTCGGTATAGCCATCCATTTCATAATCAAAGGACGCATAACCGCGCGTGATGGATTTCAAACGGTCATAAAAATCAAACACCACTTCGTTCAACGGCAATCGGTACACCGCCATAGCCCGAGACCCAACGTAGGTGAGTTCCGATTGAATACCGCGACGATCCGTGCACAAGCCCAACACCGCGCCCAAATATTCATCCGGCACCATGATGGTGGCCTTAATCCAAGGCTCTTCAATGGCTTGAATCTGGGTCGGGTCGGGCATATCGGCAGGATTGTGCAAATCAATCAGGTCGCCGTTGTTCAAATGAAGCTTATAAGCCACCGAAGGGGCGGTGGTGATCAGATCAAGGTTAAACTCACGTTCCAGCCGCTCTTGGATAATTTCCAGATGCAAAAGGCCTAAAAAGCCACAACGAAAGCCCTGACCCAAGGCCGCTGATGTTTCGGCTTCAAATTCAAAACTGGCATCGTTAAGCCGAAGCTTGCCCATGGAATCACGCAGATCATCATAATCCGCCGCATCAACCGGGAACAGCGAGCAAAACACCACAGGCACCGAAGGCTGAAACCCGGATAAAGCTTCTAGAGCAGGATTTCTCTCATCGGTAATGGTATCACCCACATTGGTATCGGCCACGGTTTTGATCGACGCCGTCAGGTAGCCCATCTCGCCCGGCCCCAGGTCGGCGGTCTTAATAATTTTAGGCGTAAACACGCCAACTTGATCGACTTGATGGCTTGAGCCCGAAGACATCATGCGGATTTTTTGACCGCGTTTCAGAGTCCCATCAATCACGCGCACCAAAATCATCACGCCCAAATAAGCATCATACCAACTATCGACCAACAAGGCCTTCAGCGGCGCCTCGCGGTTCCCAACGGGGGGCGGCAGCTGGGTGACGATGGCTTCCAAAGTTTCTTCGATGCCGATGCCCGATTTGGCGGACACGAGCAAGGCATCAGAAGCGTCAATACCGATCACATCTTCGATTTGTTCGCGGACCTTTTCCGGTTCAGCGGCGGGCAGATCGATTTTGTTGAGCACCGGAATAATCTCAAGGTTGTTGTCCAGCGCCATATAAACGTTGGCCAGGGTCTGTGCTTCCACACCTTGCGAGGCATCCACCACCAAAAGAGCGCCTTCGCACGAGGCCAAAGACCGCGACACCTCATAGGCAAAGTCAACGTGGCCGGGGGTATCCATCAAATTGATTTGATACGTTTTGCCGTCATGGGCCTTGTACATCAAACGCACGGTTTGGGCTTTGATGGTAATGCCGCGTTCGCGCTCGATATCCATGGAATCGAGAACCTGCGCCGACATTTCGCGGTCGGTCAAGCCGCCACAAAATTGAATCAAGCGATCCGCCAAGGTCGACTTGCCATGGTCGATGTGGGCGATAATGGAAAAATTTCGGATGTGTGAAAGATCGGTCATGAGCGGCTTTTAGCACTGTGCGAGGCACTTGGAAAGCGGGGTTTGCAGGATGCTCATGCTGACTCACTTTTCAGGAACAAAAAAGAGACAAATTTCGAGACCGATACAGATACGTTTAAACGACGGCAATGAATGCAATCGCCATAAGTCGTACAAAATAAAAATCAACGATTGATTCTGTATTACCAACAACCTAGTATTTGTGGACTAGCTGAAATGTGCCCCCAATATTGCCACTCTAGACTCTTAAGTTTATTCTAAAAAATCCGCATTTTTAGCATTTTGCTTTAACGATATACCTGGATGATGCCATGAAAAATATGAAAATTAGAACCAGCATTGCTCTGTCTCTGTTTTTGCCCATTCTTGGCTTAGTTCTCTTTTCTGGTTATGTGCTTTTAGATATGCGTCAAACGGCTTCAGAAATGAAACGTTTGAACGAAATCGCCCGACTGGCCCCTGTCATCAGCAACCTGGCACAGGAACTTCAAAAGGAACGCGGCTTAGCCGCGATGTACATTGGCTCCAGAGGTAAAAAGTTTAAGACCGAACTGCCGGCTCAGTTTCCCAACACAGAAAGCAAACTGGCCGAACTTGTGATGGCCTTACAGCAATTTGACAGCGAAGCCTTTAAGGTCTTATCCCCCGAAGAGCAAGCCGCCGCCGATGAAGCACTGAAGGCTCAGGCTGCAGCCAATAAAGAGGCCGGCGCTGAACAAATTGACGAAGTTGCGAAAACGCCACGTGACTTGCTTGTCGGCCACATGCAAGCGGCGCTGGACTCGTTAAAGGGTATTGATAAGTTCCGGGGTAAAGTTTTAAAACGCAGAAATACCGTTCTGCGCGTATCTAAATATTACACCACAGTGATTCAAAACTTAATGTCCGTTATTCAAGACATGTCGGCCATTAGCTCGAACGCCGAGGTCACGAAAGCCATCACGGCTTATAGCAACTTTTTACAGGCGAAAGAACTGGCCGGGGTCGAACGCGACTTGGGCAGTGCAGAATTTATTAAAGGGCGCTCCTTTCGATTTCTAAATCATAAGAATTTTGTTGAACTCATTGCCCAACAAGAACTTTTGTTAAAAGGATTTGAAGTCAACGCCACCGATAGCCAAAAAGCTTTTTTCAAAAATACCATGGTTGGTGGCTCCATTATGGAAGTCAATGATATGCGCGTGGTTGCCATCGCCAGCATTCAACCGGAATTTAACTTAAATGGCCGAACAGCTGATGAATGGTTTAAAAACAGCTCCCAACGCATCGACCTGCTTCGCGCCGTCGAAGATCAAATTGCTTCGGATTTTGTTGCTTTGTTGATGGAAATCAAAGATTCAGCGCAAGAAGCCTTTTTCAGCATGCTCATTTTGACGTTGGTATTGTTAGGCGTAACCTTGGTGTTTGTGGTGGTGATCGTGCGCGGCATAACAAGGCCGATTGCGAATTTAACATCGGATATGATGACTCTGTCCAAAGGAGAACTCGATTTCGAAAATGCCGCCAAAGGGCGGACCAACGAAATTGGGCAAATGGCCGATTCCGTGGAAGTGTTTAGAGAACGCGAACTTGAAATGCGCCAGATGGCCGCCGACCGTCAGGCTTCTCGCGAAAAGGCGGAAGAAGAAAAACGTCAAATGATGACCACCATGGCCGATGATTTTGAAGCCAGTGTCGGCGGCGTTGTTAAAGGTGTGTCAACAGCCGCAACCGAAATGCACGCTTCGGCGCAATCCTTAACAAACACCGCCGAAAAAACATCTTCGCAATCGGGAATCGTCGCCAAAGCGTCCGAACATGCGATGCAAAATGTCCAAACGGTGGCCTCGGCGGCTGAAGAACTGTCTTGTTCGATTCAAGAAATTTCCAGCCAAGTCGCCCAATCTACAAACATTGCCGGCACTGCCGTTTCTGAAGTCGAAGCAACCAACCAAAAAATTCAAGGTCTCGCCGATGCCGCCAACAAAATTGGTGAAGTCGTGGCGATGATCACCGACATTGCCGACCAAACCAATCTTTTGGCCTTGAACGCAACCATTGAAGCCGCGCGCGCCGGGGATGCTGGCAAAGGCTTTGCCGTGGTGGCTTCCGAAGTGAAAAACCTTGCCAATCAAACAGCCAAAGCAACCGAAGAAATCAGCGCCCAAATTTCCGGGATTCAAGGGGCCACCCAAACCGCCGTGGAAGCCATCGGTAACATCGGCCAAACCATCCATCAACTCAGCGAAATTTCCGCATCCATTGCCGCCGCTGTGGAAGAACAGGGTGCCGCCACAAGCGAAATCGCCCGCACCATTGAGCAAGCCGCAGGCGACACCACCGAAGTCTCAACCAACATCTCTGGCGTCACCCAAGCCGCCAGCGAAACCGGAAGTTCCGCCAACCAGATGCTGACAGCCTCAAACGAATTGTCTGAACAAGCCGAAGCCCTAAACGGCCAAGTCAGCCAATTCCTCAACCAAGTCAGAAATGGCTGAGCTCAAGAGACGATTTTAAAGCCCTAGACTTGCTAGAGTGTACGCTCGTAAAACTGCGTATCAACGGCCATTCTTGGAAAGCTTTGGGGGAGTTTGGCCGGGTCCATCACGTTAAAGCCATGTTTTTCGTAAAAACGATGAGCAGCTTTAAAATCAGACGTGGTGCCGAGGTAGAGAGTTGTCAAACCGAACATTTGGGCATGGCTGATGAGGGTTTGCAAAAGAGCCTTAGCGAGACCTTTGTCCGACCCTCGGTGGATGCTCGCCACAAAGAGTTTACGCACAGCCGCCATGCCTTCACCGATGTCTTTCAAGGCGATGGTACCAACGACCTTGTCCGCTTCTATCGCCAACCAAAAGCCACCCGCCCCGGTTTGGTAAAAACCGGTGATGTCTTGAAGGTCGGGTTGGTCTTGATAGGTAATGTCGACACCAAACTCGACGCGTTGAATGGGCACGATCAAATCCGCCACGCCTTGGGTCCAGTTCGGGCTGAAAGATTCAATCGGCATCCGTTTTCTTTATTCTTCCGGTTCAGCAAAGCCTTCAATCCGGCAGCACGCGGTGACGGTGGCGGCCAATAGGGTGGCGATGGTCATGGGGCCGACACCGCCGGGGACCGGAGTGAGAAAGCCAGCGACTTTGACGGCGCTGTCATAATCGACGTCACCAACCAAGCGCATTTTGCCTTCGCCGCGTTCCGGGGCCGCAATGCGATTGATACCAACGTCGATCACGCACGCCCCAGGTTTGATCCAATCCCCAGGGATCATTTGCGGACGCCCCACGGCAGCGACCAAAATATCGGCACGGCGGCATTCATCGGCCAAATCCTTGGTCCTGGAATGTGCAATGGTGACGGTACAATTTTCGTTCAACAGCAATTGCGCGACCGGTTTTCCAACAATGTTTGAACGTCCGACCACCACCGCACGCAAGCCGGATAGATCATCGCCCAGCACGTCTTTGATCAACATGATGCAGCCCGCCGGCGTGCACGGCACCATGGCCTTTTGCCCCGTGGCAAGCCGTCCGGTGTTGATAACATGAAAGCCATCGACGTCTTTATCGGGGTTGATGGCGTTAATCACATGGGCTTCGTTGATATGGCTGGGCAAGGGCAATTGCACCAAAATGCCATGTACGTCCCGGTCGGCGTTAAGCTTTTCGACTTTGGCCAGAACTTCAGCTTCGCTCACCGTGTCGGGCATTTTAAATTCCAAAGAGGTCATGCCGCATTCGGCAGTTTGGACGCCTTTATTGCGGACATACACTTGAGAAGCCGGGTCTTCGCCAACTAAGATCACGGCTAAGCCCGGGGTAATGCCGTGAGCCGCCTTAATCTTTTCGACCTTGGCAGCGACGCGGCGGCGCAGACCTTCGGCAAAGGCTTTTCCATCAATCTTTTTGGCTTCGCTCATGCGCCTATCCCTTTTTTTTGGCCCAACCGTCCAATACGTTTGCCAATTGATTTGCATCACCGCTGAGGTGCAAGACTTTGTTACGGCTGGTGGGACCTTTTAACACTTCAAAGGTCGATTTTGCCAGCTTCCATTCTTTGGCTAACAACTTAACTAAGGCTTGGTTGGCCTTACCGTTTTCAGGGGCCGTGGTCACGATGGCTTTCAAAACGTCTTGGCCGTCTCTGTTTTGCACCACGCCGTCTATCTGCATCGCGCGTCCCGATGGGGTCAGGCGAATACGGATATTTAGGCCATTTTCCAGGCGCTCATAAAAACCGTTACCCACGCCCTACATCCTATAAAGAACATCGCCCAACATGCCTTGAATGAAAAAGATCCCCAGCAGTACGATGATCGGTGACAAGTCAACGGCGCCTAAATTTGGTAGCACATTACGAATGCGGCTGTACAAGGGTTCGGTCAAGCGATACGTGAAATCCATGATCATATAAACAAATTGATTAGACGTATTAATCACGTTAAACGCCACCAACCAGCTGAACACGACGTTAGCGATCACAATATATTGATAGAAGGTAAGGGCAACAATTAGCACCTTAATTAGGTTAATAAGAACGAGGTCCATAGGCTTTACCCATCAAAATAAAAGTCTGTGCGCTATACTTATGCTGCACAAGCTTTTGGCGCAAGGGCAACGCTTAGGGAATTATTATTATTATATCTATAAATATCGGGCAGGTTCCAAACTTATATCTTGCCCTTCGTTGTCCTGCGATGGATACTAAATACCTGAGATTAATGTATAATAATGCTAGTTTTTGAGGGTTAAAATTCAATGGACCGCATAGACTTAGCTACGCTCATCGGTTTGTTTGTCGGCGTCGGTGTGGTGCTGGCCGCCATCTTAGTCGGCTCAGACTTGTTTATCTTTTTGAATTTGCCGGGTTTTTTGATTGTTGTCGGCGGCACAATGGCGGCGACATTTGTCAAATTCCCACTCAACAAAGTCTTCATAGCCCTCATGACGGGTTCAAAATCGGCTCTTTTGAACATCCATCACGATCCCCGCAACCTCATCGAAACGTCCCTAGAATTGGCAGAGATCGCCCGTAAAAAAGGCGTCTTAGCGCTCGAAGAGATCGAAGTCGTCAACCCATTCTTTCGCCGGGGCATCAAATTGTGCGTCGACGGGCACCCCCCTGAAGTCATCCGTAATGCGCTGCTTCGTGATATGGAACTTTCCATTCACCGTAATGAAGAAGGATCAAGCATTTTCAAAGCCATTGGTGACAGCGCACCTGCGTTTGGCATGATCGGAACCTTGGTTGGTTTAGTGCAAATGCTATCGTCTATGGATGACCCTAAATCGATTGGGCCTGCGATGGCGGTTGCCCTTTTAACCACCCTGTACGGGGCGATCATAGCCAACTTGATTGCCCTGCCGATTGCCGACAAACTTGAAGCCAAAACAGAAGAAGAACGTCTTTCTAAGGAACTGATCTTAGAATCCATCATGCAAATCCATCAACGCCAAAGCCCTATGATTTTAGCCGATATTTTAGAAGGCTTTTTACCAGAAAATCAGCGAGTCCGTGCCGATGATGAGGATGGAAAGGAAGGCGATGGGGAGGGCGCGCCATGAGCAAAAAAGGTGGTGGTGGTGCGCCATTATGGATTGTCACCTTTGCCGACCTCATGAGCCTCTTACTTACGTTCTTTATCTTGTTGCTGTCTTTTTCCAACATGGAAGTTCAAGAATTCAAAAAAGTGGCTGGGGCCATGCGCAGTGCTTTTGGCCTACAATCTTTGGACCGCCTTGCTGGTCTTATAGAATTGGATGGCTTTACCTCTAGCACCGCCGTCAAACACGTGGTGCAAATTCCGATTCCCGAACAAGACATTACTGAACAGGTAGCGCCCGAACCTGAAGTCGTTGACGAACCCATTGAGGAGCCAGAACAAGAAGTTCCTGACCTGCAGGCGGAAGCCAGCCGGCGGACCTTTAACGATATTCAATCGCTTATGGCTTCTGAAATCGCTGCCGATGTTATGGATTTGGTCCGCGCGGGCAATTCCACCGTTATCCGCTTTCCCGACAAGCAATCTTTTGGCTCTGGTCAAGGCGCTATGAAGCCTGATTTTCTACCTATTTTAAGTAAGGTACTTACGCAGCTCGAAAAAGGGAATGGACAAATTATCATTTCCGGGCATACCGATAATATTCCCATAAGCACCGATCAATATCGATCCAACTGGGATTTATCGGCCAGTCGCGCAACATCGGTGGCTCATTATATTATGCAGCATACGTCCATCACCAAAGATCGCATCACCGTTCAAGGATATGCGGATTCCAGGCCCTTGGCTCCCAACGATACCGATGAAAACCGCGCCAAAAATAGACGCGTTGAAATCACCGTTAAGCTGGATGCTTCAACCCCGCCTCCAACGCCTTAAGCCCCCGCTTGTGCTTGGCTTCGCGGTGCGCCGTATAAGCTCCAGACCCCATAATCACGATGGCCCCAACCCAGGTCCAAAGGTCTGGAACTTCGTTATAAACTCCAAAGCCCACGATGGCGACAAACGGAATTTGTATAAAACCAAACGGCGCAATAAACGATGCATCACCGCGCGCAAAGGCCCGGTTAATCGCCAAGTGGGCCGCCGTTGCCACCGCCCCCAATACCATCAACCATGGCCATATATGGGATGCAGGCCACTGCCAAACGGTCAATGCTGGGGGTAAAGAAAAGACGCTCATCAATGCGCCCATCCATACCACCATGGCATTTGGATTCTCACTTTTAGATAACGACTTATTCGAAAGCATAGCGCCCGCAATTAAAATGGCGCAGACGATGGCGATGAGTTGCGGTTCTTCAACCTCACGAAAGCCGGGCCGAATGATAATCAAAACGCCCATAAATCCAACAAAAGTTGCAGCCCAGCGGCGCACCCCAACGCTTTCCCTCAAAAACAAGGCGGCGCCAAGCGTTGTAAATAAAGGTGCCGAAAAACTAATCGCCGTTGCTTCGGCAATGGGCATTTTGGTCAGGACCCAAAACCACGACAGCATCGCCAATATACCAAACACAGAACGACGTGTGTGCGCCCACACACGCTTTGTTCGCAGAACACTAAAACCCGCCACCAACACCCAGGGCAGCATGAACACAAGCTGCGCTAAGTTTCTGAAAAAAGCGATTTCAAAAGGATGTAGGTCGGCTGAAATCACGCGCACCAAAAGGCTCAATGTGCCCAATAAGCTCGCCGCTAAGGCCATCCAGAGTGCACCAGACAGAGCCGAAGATTCTATTTTTACACAAAACAACCTTTTCATCAGGCCTGCAGGCTACACTGATAAGTTTCAAATAACCAGTGCGTTGCGTGCATATCTGGGATGTCGTTTAAGCGTTTAGGGCTCGTCTGAGTGCTGGTCATGGGAGGCGGAAGGTTCTGAATCCCGGTCGCCATCGGCCACCAATCCCAACTTGGCAAGTTCACGGTTACGCAAAAACTTTGTCAACGCCACCAGGCCCGCTGTTGAATGCAAGACAACATCCACCCAATCGCGCGGTTCCATAACGCCACCACCCATCAGAATTTTTGCTTTTACGAGCAGGTGCGGTTCGGGATAAAAAGGCATCAAGAAAAACACCACCCCCAAAAATACGGTTGGCCCATAGGCAAGCTTATCCAAGATCTTATTCACGGTCTCATCCCTTGTGTGTTAGCGTCTTATGGCGGGTCTTATATCAAGCTTTATAAGCAATTGCCACCATCCGGATAAAAACGCATGTCAACGCTTTCCCTCTATCTCACGACCGTGCTCATTTGGGGGTCAACGTGGTATGCTATAAAATTGCAGCTGGGCACCGTAGCCCCTGAAATTTCAGTTGCTTATCGTTTTTTGATCGCGGCCATCTTGTTATGCGTTTGGTGCTTGGTCCGACGTAAACATATGCGCTTCGGCTTTTTAGATCATGGTTGGATGGCGCTACAAGGTCTGTTTCTTTTCTGTACCAACTATGCGGTTTTTTATGTGGCCACAGGCCACCTCACAACCGGATTGGTGTCCGTGGTATTTTCCACCATCGTGTTCTGGAACATATTAGGGTCGCGCCTGTTCTTTGGCACCTCGGTGTCTAACCGCGTTTTGGGGGGAACTGTTCTTGGTATCTGTGGATTGGCGATGGTTTTTTGGCCCGAAATTGCCAATTTGCAAGACCATTCAAGTGCAGCACTTGGGCTGGGACTGTGTCTTATCGCCACTCTTCTCGCCAGTCTTGGCAATTTGACCTCTGTGCGCAACCAAAACCATGGCTTGCCCGTGCTGCAAACCAACGCCTATGGCATGGCTTATGGTGCGGCGTTTATGGCTTTGTATGGTCTCGTTTGGGGTTTGAATTTTTCTTGGGACTGGGCCCCAGTTTATATTAGCTCGTTGCTGTATCTGGCTATTTTTGGGTCCATTTTAGCCTTTGGCGCGTATTTGACCCTGTTGGGACGCATTGGGGCTGGACGGGCCGGCTATGCCGCCGTTTTGTTTCCCGTAGTGGCTTTAACTTTATCCGTTTTTTTGGAAGGTTATATATTTACGCCCGTGGCCACATTGGGAGTTCTTTTCGTGTTGGGCGGCAATGTGTTGGCGCTTACAAAGACGCGTCAACAGCCGCTTCCAGACGACCCAGAAGACGGTCAAACAGTACCCGTTCTTTTGCCAAAAAGCGATTAACGCGTTCTGACGTGTCGGCGTCTAAATTCACCAAATTTTCTTCCATTTCCGCCAAATGGCCTTGTTCTTCAGCCAGCAAGCTTTTCAACGAAAGCTTAATCCCCGCCGTATCCAGACACGCCTGATACAATTCAAACGACCACACGGCGCGAAATTCGATAATCATCGACATATACAGATAAACGATGCGCAACGGCTTCGCTTCGCCTTGAACGTCCAACGCGATATAGCTTTCCAAGCGTTTAAAGTACATCCGGGCAAAGGGAGCCGCGATCATATCAACATCACCATAGTCCAACGGGCGCCCAGCCATTTTATCGGCTTGGCGTTTGAAAAAGAACGCATGGCGCACTTCTTCAGACATGTGTTTGAGCGTTTCTTGACCCAAACCTGCGTTGCTTTGCGTCATCATGATGCGCCGCGAACCCATGTGTTCCATCATAGAAAGCGTATTCAAAAACCGCGCATGTAAAGAGCGGTCCGTCGTTAGGGTGCCCATGCACGCCGTTAACCTGTCCGCAAACGGCTGGTTGGCAGCTTCAAAGTCCAAGTACGTCGGGTGCGTTTGAAATGACATGATAAATTTTGTCCAAATCGGCTTCGGTCACGCAATACGGTGGTAGGATATATACCGTGTTCCCAAGTGGACGCAACAGCACATCGTGATTTTGGAAATAGTCATAAAGTTTTGGCGCAATCTCTGACAAGTATCCTTGATCCACAACATTGACGTCAAGGGCAGCAATTGTGCCACATTGGCGCAGGTTGGAAAATCTTGGGTCACCTTTCAGGTTCTCCAACCTCACCGTATGGGCTTGAACCAAACTATCGATCCGCTCTTGGATGGGTTCATCGCGCCAAATTTGTGTGTTCGCATAGCCCACGGCGCAGGCAATGGGGTTGGCGGTGTACGAACTGGAATGAAAAAACATCCGAGATCGATCTGGGCTGTAATGCGCATCAAAAAACCGTTGATGGCAAAGCGTCGCCGCCAATGGCAACAAGCCCCCCGTCAGGCCCTTTGAAGTACAGAGAATATCAGGAACGATACCCGCTTGTTCACACGCAAACTGTGTTCCCGTACGCCCCCATCCTGTCATCACTTCATCCGCAATAAAGACCACGTCCTGGGCTTCGCAAATTCGCTTTAAGTCCTTGAGAACACTTGGTTCATACATCTTCATACCGCCTGCGCCCAGCACCAGTGGCTCTATGATCAAAGCAGCAACCTTATTTTCATGCTCTGACAAAATAAGCTCAAGCGCTTGCGTGGTTTTATCTTCAGACCCAAATTCAGGATATGGCAAGACATCCACATCAAACAGCAGCGGGTCATAAGGCGCATTGAACACGCCACGTTCCCCAATGGACATGGTGCCGATGGTGTCACCGTGGTAGCTGTGTTCCAGAACCACGATCCGCGTGCGCTGTGTTTCTCCCACATGATGCCAGTAGCCGAGGGCCATTTTAAGCGCCACCTCAACGGCGGTGGAGCCACTGTCGGAATAAAAGACCTTGTCCAAACCGGAAGGCGTCATATCTATTAAGGCCGCCGCCAACTGTTCGGCAGGTTCATGGGTATGTCCGGCAAAAATCACCTGATCCAGCTTTCCCGCTTGGTTTTGTGCGGCTTCGACGAGGCGCGGATGACAATGACCGTGGGTCACCACCCACCAAGACGAAATGGCGTCGATGATCTGACGATCGTCTTCTGTGTAAAGATAAGCACCTTCAGCTCGGTCGATTTTGATCATCTCGGGCGTCAGAGCGTGTTGGGTGAAAGGATGCCAGACTGAAGATAGACTCATAGCATTGACTCAAAGTCGAATTTGTTAAAATTATGCTTAAAAACTTGATTCAGATTATTAGCATCAAGCGGGTCCAACATTGGAACCCGCCCCAACACCTTAACCGCGCCGATGCTTTCAATGGTCTTCATATTATCAGGGTTTTCATCACCGACAAAGACCACGCCTAAAATTTCAATCTGACGTTTCCGCAAAGCTTCCAATGACAACAAAGTGTGATTGAGCGTCCCCAACCCGGTCCGCGCCACCAATACCACCGGGCGTTTCCACACCGCAAACAGGTCAATGAACAACATTTGTCGGGTTACGGGCACCATCAACCCACCAGCGCCTTCAACAACGACACGACCCTTTGGCAGCCTGAGTGTATCTGGATCAATAGTCACCCCGTCTAGCTCTGAGGCCAAATGCGGCGACAGTGGTTGGCTGAGGGTGATGGGCGTGTCCAAAATTCGATCAGCGCCTAACCCTGTCAAACGTCGCACGGTTTCAACGTCGCTTTCGGGCTGGGTACCGCATTGAATTGGTTTTAAGTACTTCGCCTCCAAACCCAGAGTCAGCATCGCTGCGACTATCGTTTTGCCTACATCTGTATCGGTTCCCGTGATGATCATGTGTTCACCGCGAGGGCTAAGGCATCAATATCGGCGCGCGTCACATTTAGGGTCATGCTTAAACGTAATCGGGCGGTATTTTCGGGCACCGTTGGGGTCCGAATAGCGCGAATATCAAAGCCTTGGCCTTGAAGACGCTGAGCCGATTTGAATGCAGCTTCATCTGTACCCATGATTAGGGGCAGGATTTGCGTGCTACCAGGAGCTTGGGGAAAGACACTTCGAGCATAATCCGTTAGAGCCAAAAGATCGATGCGGCGCTGCGGTTCATCTTCAACAACCTGCAACGCCGCTTGAACCGCCACAGCGGCCAATGGCGTGGGCGCTGTGGTGTAGATAAAGCTGCGTGCGGCGTTAATCAGATACTCTTTCACGACCGCTGACATCGTCACCAAAGCCCCCATTTGCCCCAACGCTTTACCGCAAGTGTGCATGGCGATCAGGTTTTCACGGCCTTCAAAAATTGCGCTTAAGCCGCGACCACCGGGCCCGTGAACGCCCGTGGCATGGGCCTCATCAACAATCAAAGTGGCGTCATAACGATCGGCAATGTCCATGAGATCCGCCAGTGGGCTGACATCACCATCCATAGAATAGACACTTTCCACGGCGATCCAAACCTGCTCGGCCCCATTCAAGCGTGCCCGTTTTACGGCCTCTTCACAGGCATTGGCATCGTTATGTGCAAATTTTGAACGTTTCGACAGCGAGGCATGAATGCCTTCTTTGGCGCTGGCGTGGACATATTCATCAAACACGATCACGTCCCCCCGGCTGGGCAAGGTGGTGAAGATCGCTAAATTTGCCAGATAGCCACTCGACATAAACAACGCCGCCTCGGCGCCAAAAAAAGTGGCGCCATAGGCTTCTAGGTCTTCATGTTCAAGATGATTGCCGCGCAACAACCGCGATCCACCCGAACCCAAAGCCAGTCCCTGTTGCAGTGCTTCGACCAAGCGTTCACGAATGCCCGCATGGGCCGCCAAGCCAATATAATCATTGGAACTGAAATCAAGTCCAGCCCTCGTAATTAAAGTGCGGCGCTTATTCTGCGCTGACAGCGATTCCAGCTGGTTGATAAACGGGTTCACCACGGGATGTATCCTCGGTTGGGGCCTGAGGTTTGAGGTCAAGTCGAGACAATAGATCTAAATCGTGTTCAGATCCGGCATTCGGGGTGGTTAAAAGTTTGTCGCCAAAAAACACCGAGTTCGCCCCGGCAAAAAAGCACAGCGCCTGGGTCGCCTCATCCATGGATTCACGACCCGCCGACAACCGCACATAAGATTTCGGCATCATAATGCGGGCCACCGCCACCGTGCGAACAAAGATGAATGGATCGATCTTATCTGCATTTTCCAACGGCGTCCCTTTGACGCGGACCAACAGATTGATCGGGACACTGCCAGGATGTTCGGGCATGTTGGCCAATTCCATCAAAAGCTTCGAACGGTCAGATTCACCCTCGCCAAGGCCTAAAATGCCCCCGCAACACACATTTATACCTGCTTCACGCACTTTTTCGAGGGTGTCGAGACGATCTTGGAATTTTCGTGTGGTGATAATCTTCTCATAATGTTCACGCGATGTATCCAAATTGTGATTGTAATAATCCAATCCGGCGTCTTTTAAAGCCCGGGTTTGTTCTTCATCTAAGGAGCCTAAAGTAACGCAACACTCTACCCCTAATTCTTTGACCCCCCGGATCATGTCCAACACCAGTGGGAAATCACGAGCGTTGGGATTTTTCCAGGCCGCCCCCATACAGAACCGCGTGGCCCCGCGTTCCTTAGCAGTTTGAGCTTCACTCAGCACCCGCTCAAGTTCGACCAAACGTTCTTTGTCCAAGTCGGTACCATGGTGAGAGCTTTGCGGGCAGTAGCCACAGTCTTCGGGACAACCACCAGTTTTGATGGACATCAAGGAGCTAAATTGAATTTCGTTGGGATTAAAGGCTTCTTTATGAATGCCGTGGGCGCGGTACAGCAATTCCATAAAAGGCAAATCGAACAGGGCCTGGACTTCGGATAAAGCCCAATCGTAGCGACACGTCAAAGCAGTCATGAAAATTGCGAGCCTCTATAGAGTGGATGGTGAAAATCTTTGGCTAAGGTAGGTTTGCGACCCTGTTTGAGCAAGTTATTTATCATCAAGCCTTGAATCCACATCACTGTTGAGGCATTTTGTCGTTTCCTTACAAACAGAAAGGTCACGTTATGAGAGGTTATTTTGGCATCGGCGTGGAGGGCATCAGCAAGTCCATGAACGCTGGCGCCATTTTTCGCACCGCTCATGCCTTTGGTGCCAGTTTTGTTTTTACCGTTGGTGCTGTTTATGGACGCCGCCAAGGGGCTTTGGCCGATACATCCAAGGCTGTCGAACAAGTGCCCTTTTATGACTTTCCTAAATTAAATGACATGTTACTGCCTAAGGATTGTCGGGTTGTCGGCGTGGAATTAACAGACGACGCCGTAACCTTGCCCAGTTTTCGCCACCCCAGCCGGTGCGCCTATATTTTGGGACCAGAACGCGGCTCACTTTCCCCAGAAATGGTCGACAAATGCGAATTTGTTGTTAAAATTCCCACTCAATTTTGCATAAATGTTTCAGTAGCAGCTGCACTTATTATGTATGATCGCACACTTTCCATGGGGCGTTTTGCCGAGCGCCCCGTACGCTCCGGAGGTCCGGTTCAAGATATGGATGCCCATCTCCATGGGGGTCCAGTGATACGCTCTGCCGATGCTTTTCGCCAAGCCCCGCCAATTGGCGAAGGTTTCGATCCGCAGGGTTACAATGATTGATTTTGAAATTTCTGATAGGGTTTCGCTATGAACACATTTAGAGCCTTTGTCTTCATCTGTAGTCTTGCCACCATAGCAACCTCTAGTCATGCCCAAAATCTCACTGAATATGGCGATTGGCTGGTCTTTCAAGATAAAGAAAACGGCAACCTCGCGTGCGTGATGTCAAGTGTCCCTCAAAAATCACAAGGTAAATATACCAGCCGTGGTCAAATATTTGCTGTCATTACCCACCGTCCTGCAGAAAAACGCTTTAATGAATTTAGCTTTCAGGCGGGTTATACTTTTAAAGGCGGAGCCGAAATAGCCGTCGCGATCGACAAAAAACGAACGTTCACTTTGTTTACCAATGCAGGTCATGCCTGGGCTAAGGACGCGCAAGGCGACAAAGACTTGATCAAGGCGATGCGGGCGGGCAATACCATGGTGGTCCGTGGCATTTCTTCGCGTGGCACAATTACCACCGATACCTTTTCGCTGAAGGGCTTTTCTGCAGCCATCAAAGCGATCAATGCGGCGTGCAAAGTTCAATAGAGTTCTTTTAAATTTGCCCCAAACGTCCTATATCACCGCTAGATGACCCAGAACCGTAAAAATTTAGTTGGCCTCAGCCGCGAAGAGCTGATTCAAGTCCTTGATGAGATTGGGGAGAAACCATTCCGCGCCAAACAACTTTGGCATTGGATGTATCACCGTGGCCTGAGCAATTTTGAAGACATGAGCAATTTGGGCAAGCCGCTCAGGGCTAAATTGATCGAAGGCTTTTATGTTGGGCGCCCTGAAATTGTTCAATCTTTAAAAAGCACCGATGGTTCGCGTAAATGGTTGTTGCGTCTTGAGGACGGCAACGAAATTGAAACCGTCATGATTCCTGACGACGGCCGGGGTGCATTGTGCGTATCGTCGCAAGTTGGCTGCACCTTAAATTGTGATTTTTGTAACACCGGCACCCAGCGCTTGGTTCGCAACTTAACCACGGCAGAAATCATCGGCCAAATTTTGGTGGCACGCGACGAAATGGATGAATGGCCTGCGGGCAAAGATGGGCGCATTTTCACCAACATCGTGATGATGGGTATGGGCGAACCGTTGATGAATTTCGACCATGTCAAAGCGGCGTTACATATTGCTATGGATGGGGAAGGCATTGCGATTTCTTGTCGCCGCATTACCCTTTCGACCTCTGGGGTTGTGCCGATGATGGCGCGTGCAGGCACTGAAATTGGTGTAGATTTGGCCATCAGCCTGCACGCCAGCACAGACGAATTGCGCGACGTTTTGGTGCCAATCAACAAAAAGTACCCGTTAGAGATCTTGCTCACGGCCTGCGCGGCCTATCCCGGTGCCCGAAATTCTCGTCGCATCACCATGGAATATGTGATGATCAAGGATTTAAATGACAAGCCAGAAGATGCACATCGATTGGTAAAATTAATGCGCCAATACAAAATCCCTGCCAAATTTAACCTTATTCCCTTTAACCCGTGGCCGGGGACGCACTATGAATGTTCGTCCAACAACGCGGTTCATCGGTTTTCAAAAATTCTCAATGACGAAGGCTTTTCTGCACCCATTCGCAAACCTCGGGGACGCGACATTATGGCGGCTTGTGGACAATTGAAATCGGACAGCGAGAATAAAAAACTTCAAGACCGCATGGCTCAGCGTTTGACGAAAGAAGTTTCTTAATCGGTATTTCATTGAATTATTGTTTTTTTTCGTTTGAATTTGGTATTCTTGACCGATCAGTTTAAAATCAACACGGAATATTCCTCATGGCGCGCCCCCAATCCTTTGATCGTCCAACCGTTCTGAGCAAAGCCCTGCAAGTTTTTTGGCAAAAGGGCTATGACAGTGCTTCTATTCAAGACTTGGTAGATGCCACAGGGCTTAATCGCGGCAGCCTTTATAATTCTTTTGGTGATAAGGAAGAGTTATTTGCTGAGGTTATGGCCCTGTACCGCAGTCAATCTTCGGTCGGAATTCTAGCGAATGCCCCCTTGGATGCCAACGTGCGGTCCTTATTTAACTCTTTTTTCCAAGCCTTAGTGGAGCGCGCACAAAACGACCTCGATCACAAAGGGTGCCTCATAACCAATACGGCAGCCGGGTTTTATGGGTGTTCGGACAGAATGACGGATTGGGTTTGTGACTCGGTTGAGGGCATGGAAACGCTGTTCGTAAAATTGATTGAACGGGGCCAAACTGCTGGTGATGTTGCATCTTCAAGTTCTCCCCTTAAATTGGCGCGTTTTATGATGGCTTCAGCCCATGGCCTTAATGTCATGGCAAGCCTTGGGACCGATCCCAGTGCGCTTGAGGATATCGCTAATCAAGCCCTACAAGCCCTAGATTAAATTAATTTCTTTTTGGAACGGTCATTCAGTTACGCTTGACGGACTTCATGAGTTTGTTATGTTTGCATAGTATTTGAATGATCATTCTAGAAGGCTCTTTATAAAGGACCAGCCCATGCCCAATTTCAAAATCCACACCCGTTCCTCAGCCCCCGAAGGCTCCCACGATGTAATCGACGCATATACGGAAAAATTCGGGTTTGTCTTTAATACCGTTGGTGTCATGGCCGAATCACCTGCGGCCCTTAAAGGTTATGCCCAAACCTATGGCTTACTTGGCGAAACAGCATTCACGCCAGCCGAACAGCAGTTGATTTTTTTGAGTGTTAGCCGCGAAAATGCCTGTACTTACTGTGTTGCCGCCCATTCCATGGCTGGAAAAATGGCTGGGCTGGATGACATAACCATTGCCGCCGTACGTGATGGAGGTACTGTTTTAGACCCTAAATTGGCCGCCATTTCCTCTTTTGCCGCAGAGGTTGTCAAGACTCGTGGGCATGTCCCAAAAGACGTTGTGAATGATTTTTTGGTTGCAGGACACACCAAGGCTCAAGTTTTAGAAATTCTTCTGGCCGTTGCAACCAAGACCATCAGTAACTATATGAATCATATCACCAACACGCCGTTAGATGAGGTGCTGTTGCCCATGGCATGGGAACCTTCAAAGTAACCTCCCCACAATAATTGGACCTCCCCGTCCGGACTCTCCTTTGATCTCGTCTCGTCAAAGGAGAGTCCTTTTCGATAAAGGACGCGATCAATAGCACCCCCGATTGCCACGCATAAAAGTTCACCCACCCAAAAACAGGTTTTGTATTTTGGCGATCCTATGTGTTCGTGGTGCTGGGGTTTTGCGCCAGTCCTTGAAAAAATTTCACGGCTCTGTGTAGGCCGAGCGACGCTTCACCTGATTATGGGCGGGTTACGGCCAGGTTCTGTCGAGCCTTGGGATGAGATTTTACGTAGCTCTATACGACATCATTGGCAATCGGTTTCAGACGCAAGTGGACAGCCCTTTGATTTTGTGCGTTTCGATGATCAGCAGTTTATCTATGACACCGAACCCGCCTGTCGGGCTTTGGTGAGTGTGCGAAACCTTGAGCCAAACAAGGCTTTGGCTATGTTTGAGGCCTTACAGCACACCTTTTACGCCCTGGGCCTCGACATTACCCAGACAAACGTGCTGTCGCAAATTGCGGCAAGCATAGGCGTAGATAAATCCACGTTTTTGAATCTATTTAACCATCACGATACGCAAAGCCTTACCAAAAGCGATTTTGTGCGCACACGTAATTTTGGGGTTCAGGGCTTTCCCTGTGTTCTTTGCCAGGACGGCGACAAGACTCTGGTTTTAACGTCTGGCTATCAAAGTTTTTCGGCTATTGCGCCACAGTTGGAAGAGTGGTTGAACGCTTGACGTTTTCGCCTATACTGCGCCCGCTTCCACATTATTTAATAAGGAAACTCTGACATGGCGGGCGATATCAAAAAAGTCGTTTTGGCGTATAGCGGCGGTTTAGACACATCTATCATTCTGCGCTGGCTTCAAGACACCTATGGCTGCGAGGTTGTTACATTTACAGCCGACCTAGGCCAAGGCGAAGAATTGGAACCGGCCCGCGCCAAAGCGGAAATGATGGGCATTAAAGACATCTTTGTCGAAGACCTGCGCGAAGAGTTTGTCCGTGACTACGTGTTCCCAATGTTTCGCGCCAATGCGCAGTACGAGGGTACGTATTTGTTGGGAACGGCCATTGCACGGCCACTGATCGCCAAACGGCAAATCGAAATTGCCCGTGAAGTCGGTGCCGATGCGGTTTCTCACGGCGCAACCGGAAAAGGCAATGATCAAGTTCGGTTTGAACTTGGTTATTATGCGTGCAACCCATCAATCAAGATCATTGCGCCTTGGCGTGAATGGGACCTAAACAGCCGTACAAAATTGATTGAATATGCGCAAATGCATCAAATCCCCGTGGCGACCGACAAACGCGGTGAATCACCGTTCAGTCAAGATGCCAACCTGTTGCATATTTCTTCCGAAGGTAAAATCTTAGAAGATCCGTGGAATGAGCCCGATTATGATCTAATTTTGACCCGCATGGTCACGCCGATGAATGCACCGGACAAAGTCACGGAAATCACCATTGATTTTGAACACGGCGATCCTGTTGCCATAGATGGCGAAAAAATGTCCCCGGCGACCCTGCTTACAAAATTAAATGAATTGGGTGGAATCAACGGCATTGGCGCGATCGACATTGTTGAAAATCGCTTTATCGGTATGAAATCTCGCGGTGTTTATGAAACGCCCGGCGGGACCATTTTGTTTGATGCCCGTCGCGCCATAGAAAGCATCACCTTAGACAGTGGCGCCACGCACACCAAAGACGAACTGATGCCGCGCTACACCCAGTTGATCTACAATGGGTTTTGGTTTGCTCCAGAACGCCTGATGCTGCAAGCGGCCATCGATAAGGCGAGCGAGCGGGTTACGGGTACGGTCCGTTTGAAGCTTTACAAAGGCAACGTCATCATTACCGGTCGCAAATCTCCGTTTAGCCTGTACGACGAAGATATCGTTACCTTTGAAGAAGACACCGTATATGACCAAAGAGATGCCGAGGGCTTTATTAAACTCAATGCTTTGCGGTTACGCTTGGGCAAAAGGTAAATATTTTTACTAAACTTTCATTATCTGTTTTGCCCCGTCAGATTCATGCCTTACGGGGCAAGATATTTTAAGCATATTTAAAACTTGCAAAGTTGTCTGTTAATACCTTGAAACCACACATTATATTTTAAGCATATTATCTAATCCCTACATTTTCCTTTTATGGCCTTAAGGTTATTTTTATAGCCTAAATTATCGCCTGCATTTTCCCACTATTTTTGTCATGTACTTGCGAGTGTCCTGACTTTGATCTTTAGGAATAGGCATTCATTTGTTTTTGCTTGAAAGGGTCATTCCTAATGCCGGACAGGAACTTGGCATACCTTTGATTTTGGACAGCCTTATGCCGTCCCTTTGACCATGGGGCAGCGGTGATCGTCTTTTCTTGCACCAAATATATCGGCGGCATGGCACCTATTGCTGGGATGTTGGTTGGCGGCGATAATTTTGATTGGGAAGACGCTGGGCCTGAGCGCCAGCCGGACCTGAACACCCCGGACCCCAGCTACCAGGAGCCGGTTGGGGTCGACGTCGTTAAGCCACTCGGCCCTGTGGCGTATATCATATAAGCAAAAACCACATTGTTGCGCGACCTTGGCTCTGCCCTTAGTCCCTTAAACGCCTTTCAAATCCTTCAAGACCTGGAAACCCTACCGCTGCGCATGCGCGAGCACTGCCAAAATGCCCTAAAGTTGCCGATTTCTTAAATACGCGGCCCGATGTTACCAAGATCATTTATCCTATCCTGCAAACAGGTGAAGTCCGTCGACGTGCTGATACTTACCGATCTGGTGGCTACAGTGGTCTGGTTGGATTTGAGCTTAAAGGCGGCATGATGGCCGGACGTAACTTTATCGAAGCCCTTAAAATGTTTTACCATGTTGCCAACATCGGCGATGCCCGGTCCCTAGCCATTCACCCGGCGACCACCACCCACTTTCAGTTATCAACAGACGAACAGGTGGCCAGCGGTGTTTCTGAGGGTTATGTCCGATTATCCATTGGAATTGAACATATTGACGATATTTTGAGCGATTTGACGCAAGCTCTCAGTCAGGCATGACCGTCGTAAATGGAACGCACCGCCTCATCCCTAAATCCGTGGCGAGGTCTTTCGATCTTGCCACGCTTGTGGGAATGTTACTCGGAACCGCCTAAATTTATATAAGATGTTTATATTTATATTATTTTGACATGTAGTTCATTGAATATTCGGTCTTTAATCTTTTTACTGGCATCACATAGTTAAGATGTGGCGCATGAAAAAAATAAGCGTATACAAAACATCCTAAAAGAACTAGTCGGTAGTGGTCGTCAACAGAACCTGACCGACCGCAAAGCTCCACACGGACACGGGCATAAAACCAATTTCGTGCTCGCCCACAAAACGCTTGCCCGACATATTGCGGGTCAGCGCCTTGGACGGTGTGCTGGGGTGGTTTTCGTCTAAGAATTCCAACATATCACCCAAAACCTCATGAGGTTTTGCAATCGCTTTGTTCGACCAATCCAGTTCGATGCACTTGACGGGTGTGTCACCCTTCAACGGCATTTCGACCAACGATACATGCTTGTTTTTGCGGCCTTTTTTCCAGAAGGCATAGAATAACCGTTGAAACGTTGGTGAGTGCATAAATTGCGAGATCACAGCTGTTTCGGCCAGCCGACTCATCGCTTCATCTTCAATAGCGGCCGGACCCGTAAGCCCCGCCCGCATCGACGGAGACGTCAAATAGACCTTAAAGCGAGTTTGACGCTGGAACCGCTTACCCTGACCATCGACGCGCCAAATGCGCTTGATCAGATAGGCAGATTCCAAAAATTCCAAGTACTTACGCAACGTGTTCTTTGCCACGTTCATATCTTTCGATAAATGTTCAATGCTTGTTTCCAGGCCGGATTCAAGGGCTAGGCGCGTCATCAATTTCGCCACTTCTCGGTGGTCAGCTATGCCGCACAAACCTGCTAAATCACGGTGGATAATTTCAGACACCACATCAACGGTGCTAACCTGTTGACCGATAGAAAAAGCCACTTCCGGGAAGCCGCCCGAATTGACGTAATCAACAAAGGCCGCATTCAAGCCCTCTAGGTTTTCAAGTTTTCCGTAAGAATCAAACAATTTCTCGCGAATGCGCAAGATGTGCAGGTATTCGGCGAAAAGAACAGGCGGCAGAATGGTTTGCACAAACGGACCCGGCTTATTGGTGCTGTCCTTAAAATCCACATCAATGTTAATTTTGAGCATTTCTTCAGACGGCATCAGCGCCGAAATCGCTGTGATACGGCACCCCGGACGAGCGCGCGCAAGCTCATCCAAACGATATTCCCACTCTGGCACATTATGAATATCATCTAAGAAAACATAGGCCCCGGTTCCCCCGGCTTGTAGGCCTGCCGCCTCAAAGGCGTGGTCCAACAAATCCACCAAATCTTTATTGGAAAAAGCTGGGTTATCGAGGCGGAGGTAGATGAGAAACTGAGGCTCAACATTATTTTTGAGCAAGATTGCAATGGCTTGCTTGACCACCACGGATTTTCCAACGTGGCCCGGGCCCGTCAAAAGAGCCGCGACCCCGCCGCCTGTGCGAACCCGCTCTAAAAAAGGGTGAACAAAAGCGCGGCGCGCCAAACGTTGCACCGGAACTTCAACGGCCCCCGTCGTCCACCAAGGATTATCCAAGATCAGGCGATTTTTAAGTTCGGAATCAATCACGTGCGGCCTCTTAGAATGATTATGATTAATAAAATACTCTAAACCCAAAGCTTATTTAAGAGAATCTAACTGATTTTATTTGGCGCGGCAAGGGCAAACCCTAAGGTCCCTCAGGTTATGCCACTCATCGTTCACACTAAGCCCATTTTTCCAGAACGACGCAGAACAATTAAGTCCAGGTTCAGGATAAATGAGGCATACTGTCTTCATATTCTCTAATTCGAGGCACCGCTCTCATGGGCAGAATTGCGCAAATTGGTTCCGTTACGGCTCTGCTCGGCATCGCTGTTGTTGGCTGGGTGATCCTCAGCCCCCCCAAAAGCCCCGACTTAACAGCTCAAATTCAAGCCGCAAGTGCCGTTTTAGAGCGCGCCCGCGTTGACCACATGGTCCACTATGATCCAGCCCTCAATTGGTTGGTATTGCCCGAAGTCAGCAAATCCATTGAACGCAAAACCCTATTCATAGCTAAGTTACTGCCGCTCATTGCCGAGCAAAATGAACGGATCCTTATCCAACGCAGCGTAGCCGAAACCGCTGCCTTTGGCTCGCCCGCCTACAATGCCCTAACTCACGTGTATGGTCTCAAAAGCGGCGCGTCGCGCAAGGCTCTTTTGGCGCGCGTGGATAAAATTCCCGAATCTCTAACCCTGGCCCAAGCGGCCATTGAATCGGGATGGGGCACATCGCGTTTTGCTCTGCAGGGCAACGCCCTTTTTGGTGAGCGCACCTACAACGCCAACACGCCCGGCATGGCTCCACGGGGGGCCAGCGGCTTTAAAGTTAAAAGTTTCGACCATACGATTGGAAGCATTCGCTCGTTCATGAAAACCCTCAATACCAACCGCGCGTACAAGGTCTTTCGGGCCCAGCGAGCGAATTTTCGGACCCAAGGCCGGGCCGCAACGGGCTATGACTTAGCCGTATATCTAAAATCGTATTCCGAAATCGGCGACGCCTATATTCAACGCATCACCGATACCATTCAAGCCAATGCGTTGGGCGCTTTTGACGGCATCGCGCATGTAGATCATTGATTTAATTGAGAGGAGTATTCTTGTGATTCGCGTTTTATTTGTCTGTTTGGGCAACATTTGTCGCTCGCCAACCGCCGAGGGCGTTTTCAGAGGGTTGGTTGAAGACGCAGACTTAACCAATGAAATTGGTATCGATAGCGCTGGGACTCATGCTTTTCATGTCGGCTCACCACCTGATACCCGCGCCCAAGCCGAAGCCAAGCGGCGCGGCAATGACATCAGTCATTTGCGGGGCCGCCAAGCCAAAGCCTTAGATTTTCAACATTTCGATTATGTGCTCGCCATGGACCAGGCAAATTATCTAGATCTACAACATATTCGCCCTCCTGGATGTGAGTCGAAACTGCATCAATTTTTAGACTTTGCACCTGAACTCAAACGGCGCGACGTGCCGGACCCCTATTATGAAGGCGGATTTGATTCGGTCTATGACATGATCGAGCTTGCGGCCAAAGGCTTGCTGGCAGACATCCGCGCCAAACATCTGCCGTGACCAGCTTACCCGACACCATCGAACAGTTAACAGGCCAAAGACCCGATCAGGTTTCTAGCCTTTCTGGGGGATGTGTTGGCGAGGTCTATAAACTTTCCATGCCTGATGGACATGATTTGGTCGCCAAGGTCGGCAAACCCCACAGCGGCCTGGACGTTGAAGGTCGTATGCTTACCTATTTGGCCAAGCATTCCGCATTGCCCGTGCCCCAAGTCCATCTAGCAAGTGAGCTGTTGCTGGTGATGGACGTTCTGCCCAGCGGGGGTGATCTAGGACCTCAAGCCCAAATCCACGCTGCCGATTTGGTCGCCGAGCTTCACGCCCTCACGACGTCCAACGGTTTTGGCTTTGCCTTCGACACGGTAATCGGCGGCTTGACACAGCCCAATCCTTGGCAAGTGAACTGGTTAACGTTTTTTCGCGATCATCGCTTGTTATATATGGGCCAAGAAGCCGTACGTGCAGGGCGCTTACCCGCGAGCATGATGTTGCGGTTGGATCGATTTGCCGCAAAGCTGGACCGCTGGCTTGATGAGCCAGACCAGCCTTCGCTTATTCACGGCGACATGTGGACGGGTAATGTGCTGTCAGAGCGCGGACGCATCACAGGGGTTATTGATCCGGCCCTGTATTTTGCCAACTGCGAAATCGAATTGGCCTTTAGCACGCTTTTTAACACGTTTGGCCCGGCTTTTTTTGATCGTTATCAGGAACATCGACCCTTAAAACCTGGTTTTTTTGAAGAGCGGGTCGACATCTATAACCTCTATCCCTTGTTGGTTCATGTGCGACTTTTTGGTGGCTCTTATGTGCAGTCGGTCGATCGCATCTTAAAGCGATTTGGCTTTTAAGGGGCGAAATCGAAGTCTTTGAGCCTTTCATACTGCGCACCCAGGTGGCTGAGATGGCTCTGGAATAGCGTAAATTTCGAGACCTCAAAAGGCTCAAGCTGGACATCAATATGACTTTCAATGAACCTTGCCACATGCAGGGGCGAGACTTTTTTAAAGCGGGCGAGGGTCAGGTGCGGCGTAAATCTTCGCCCCTCTGGCCTTAACCCTGCCCGCACCACGGCGCTTTCCACATTCGAGTGTAATCTAGCCAGTGCCGTGTGTGACAGGTCTTGTGCACCGACCCACAGATGATGAGGTGGATGACCAAATGTGCCAAGACCGCTGATCGCCAATTCAAACGGCTTGCCCCGCACAGTACCCAGCCCCTGAACCACGTCTTCGGCCACGTCTTCGTCAAGATCGCCGAGAAAACGTAAGGTCATGTGATAGTTTTCAGGATCCACCCACCTGGCCCCGTCAATACCACCACGCAAAAAACCCAGCCGATCACGATGCGCCTGTGGCACGCGAAGTCCTACAAACAAACGAATCATAGCGCGCTCTTAATCCTTTTCAACATGAACGCCTGATGAATGCACCCTTCAGGGTACATTCAATTGCCTTAGCGTATAAATTCATTTAACAGATGCCAAAGTAACCACGCGGTATTCTGCTTTCTTAAGGAGAGTCCCCCCCTCCGCCCTTAAGATGAAGACCTAAAGCCCGCTCCTCCCCCCCGGAGCGGGCTTTTACTTTTTGAGCGCATCCAACAGCAGCGGCACCAGTCGTTTGACAATGATCAGAACGCCGTCTTTATTCGGGTGGATACCATCCGCTTGATTTAAGGCCGGATCCGCCGCCACCCCTTGCAAAAAAAACGGATCAAAAGCAATCGCGTATTGAGCGGCTAAGTCTGGGTAGATCGCCTTGAACTCAGCTCCATAATCCGCCCCTAAATTGGGCGGGGCCAACATGCCTGTCAGCACGGCGGGGACTTTTTTTTCTTTCAGGCGGTTTAAAATCCAATCTAAATTGGTGCGCGTTTCAGACGGATCAAGTCCGCGCAAGCCATCGTTTGCCCCAAGCTCAATCACCACCAAATCTACCGATGAATCCACCAGCCAGTCCAAACGTGAGCGTCCACCCGCCGAGGTGTCGCCCGACACGCCGCCATTAATGACCGTGATATCATGGCCTTGATCACGCAGGGCGGTTTCCAATTGGCTGGGAAAGCTGTCGGATTGCGCAAGTCCATAACCCGCCGTCAAACTGTCACCCAAGGCTAAGATCTTAACCGCATCGTTTGCATAGACAGGATAAGTGAACCCCATCGCCACACTCAGCAGCGCCAAAACATTGACAATGAGGCGCTTAACGCCATATCCCTGTAGACTATAAAGCAGCATTAGAGGCCTTTCATGACCGATACAAATCCTTCGCCCGCCATCCAGCTTCGCGACATTCATCTAACTTTGAACAGTGATGCGGGAGAGGTCAACATTCTTCGCGGCCTCAACTTAACCATTGAACGCGGAGAAACTGTTGGATTGGTTGGCCCCAGTGGCTCCGGCAAGACCAGTTTGCTTATGGTTGCCGCGGGGTTAGAGCGCCCCACATCTGGACGCGCCTGTGTTGCGGGTCAAGACATCACCGACCTGAATGAAGACAAATTAGCGCTCTTTCGCCGAGAACATGCGGGCATCGTGTTTCAAAACTTTCATTTGGTGCCCACCATGACGGCATTGGAAAACGTTGCGTTACCGTTAGAATTTGCTGGGCGCCCCCATGCCTTTGACGCCGCACGGGATCAATTGGAAACCGTTGGCTTGGGTCATCGTTTGGACCATTACCCTGGCCAACTCTCGGGCGGCGAACAACAACGTGTGGCTTTGGCGCGGGCGTTTGTGTCTGAACCCACTTTGTTGTTGGCGGATGAGCCAACTGGAAATTTGGACGGCAAAACAGGCGATCACATCATGGAATTGCTGTTTGATTTACATACTCGCTTTAACACCACTTTATTGCTGATCACCCACGCCCCCGCCTTGGCCGAACGCTGTAAACGCATTCTCACCATGGCCGATGGCAATATTGTCAGTGACGAAAGTGCGTCATGAACAGCCTCAATCTGGCCTGGCGCATTGCCAAATGCGAGATGCGCACGGGACTTAAGGGCTTTCGGGTTTTTTTGACCTGTTTAGCGCTGGGCGTTGCGGCCATCGCTGCCGTCGGCTCGTTAAGTGCTTCGGTCACCGCTGGATTGATGGCAGATGCACGCTTTTTGTTGGGCGGCGATGTGAGTGTGCGTTCACAACAGCAACCCATCGAAGGCGAACGGCTTGCGGCCTTAAGCGCATATGCCACCAAACTATCCTCAGTCATAGAAATGAAGGCCATGGCCCAGACCAAAACCGCGCGGGCCTTGGTTGAATTAAAAGGCGTCGATCAGCATTATCCCTTGGTGGGGGCCGTTGAAATGCTACCCGGCGGTGAGTTGCAGGCGCGCCTGGCGCAAAGCAAAGGCGTGTGGGGTGCGATTGTTGATCAAGACCTGCTGGTCAAACTGGGCCTTCACATCAACGATACGGTTCGTGTCGGTCAAGCAACGTTTCAAATTCGTGCCGTTCTGACCAAAGAACCGGATCGTGTCGCCAGCATCATCAACTTTGGTCCCCGCCTTATGATTTCGACCAAGGCCTTACCCGCCACTGGTTTGGTGCAATTGGGCAGTCAAATTCGCTATTATCAGCGGCTTCAATTGGCGCCAAACCAAGATCCTATGCAGGTTGCTGAAACCCTGGCGCAAAAATTTCCCCAAGAAGGCTGGCGTATTCACGGACCGGACAACGCGGCTCCGGGTTTGCAACGGTTTATTCGCCGACTTAGTCTCTTTTTGACCTTTGCGGGTCTTACGGCGTTGTTGGTCGGCGGCATCGGCGTGTTGGGTGCGGTGCGCAGTTACCTGGAAACCAAAACATCCACCATCGCCACCTTTAAATGTTTGGGCGCACCGGGCGCTTTGGTCTTTCAGGCCTATCTGTTGCAAGTGTTAACGTTGAGCCTGTTGGGCATCGCCATTGGTTTGACGATCGGCACGGCTCTACCGTTCATTGGCATTGAATTGGTGCGTGATCATTTGCCCGTGGCCCCGCAATCTGGAATTTATCCGATGGCGTTGGCCAAAGCGGCCGTGTTTGGTTTTTTGGTCTCGGGCACCTTTGCCCTGTGGCCGTTGGCCCAAGCCCGTGAAACACCCGCCGCCAATTTGTTTCGCACCAATGTCATGCCGACCACCGTTTGGCCGAAGCGGATCTATACCGCTTGTGTGTTCCTGGGGGTTTGCCTGTTGGCAACGTTGGTGGTGTTTTGGGCTGAGGAACGTAATTTTGCCTACTGGTTCGTCATCGTTTCCATCATAACCGTCTTTTTATTGCGGCTGGGCGCCTTGGGCATTATGCAAGCCGCCAAACATACGCCCCGGCCCAAATCTGCTGTGCTGCGTTTGGTCCTGGCAAACTTGCACCGACCCGGCACGTCGACGCCGGGGGTAGTTTTGGCGTTGGGGGTGGGCTTGTCGGTGTTGGTTGCGGTCGCTTTGATTCAAGGCAATATCAGCCAACAGGTTCAAAACACCATTCCCGACAAAGCCCCTGCTTTTTTCTTCATCGACATTCAGTCGCATCAAGTTGAGGCCTTTGATCAAGCCTTGACCAATATTTCCGGGACTCATGATCTAAATCGCAAACCATCATTGCGCGGTCGTATCGTTGAAATTAATGGGGTCCCGATTGCCAAGGTCAATATCAAGCCCGGCGTTCGCTGGGCCGTGAACGGTGACCGAGCGCTGACGTATGCCGCAACGCCTGCCATCGGCACAGAGTTTACCAATGGCGCGTGGTGGCCCGAAAATTACGCTGGCCCACCTTTGATTTCTTTTGATGCAAGAGTTGCTGACGGCTTTGGTGTTGGTGTTGGCGATACCTTAACCATCAACGTCATGGGCCGCAACATCACCGCCACCATTGGCTCTCTGCGCAAGATTGATTGGCGCACATTGCGCTTTGATTTTGCCATTATTTTTGCCCCTGGGACCTTGGAGGCTGCGCCGCACACGCACATTGCCGCCATCAAAGCTCCAATTTCTGCCGAGGCGGAAATTGAACGCACCGTGGCCACCTTATTTGCCAATATTTCTGCAATCCGGGTCCGCGATGCTCTGGAAGCCGCCAGCCGTATCATCGCTGGTGTTGGGGCCGCCGTCAGTGGAACTGCCAGCGTTACGGTTCTGGCTGGAATCATTGTGTTGGCGGGAACCATTGCTGCCGCCCGCGCTCAGCGGGTTTACGATAGCGTTGTGTTTAAAGTCTTAGGCGCCACAAGACGACAAATCATTTCCGCCTTTTTATTGGAATTTGGCCTTTTGGGTTTGTTTACGGGTGTGGTTGGGGGTCTGGTTGGAACCTTAATTTCATGGGCTGTGATCCAGTACATCATGGCTATGACGTGGGTCTTTTTACCCGAACACGTCTTTGTCACCATCATCAGTGCGATTGTTTTCACCACACTGGCTGGGTTTTTAGGCACGTGGCGGGCCCTTGGCGAAAAGGCCGCAAAACATCTGCGAAACGAATAGAACGAGCATTTTCACAATGTGCCCTTGATTTGCCCCAATTACCTGACATATTAGATTTAACGACTTTGCTTCCTCAGACTATGGAGAGATCGCCAAATGGCCTTCGACAACGAGAACCAAACAACCCTTCGTACAGGGACTGACGCGTACGCAGAACCGCTCGATATGGGACTGCGTACATATATGCTCAAAGTGTATAACTACATGGCGTCCGGGCTAGCCTTGACCGGCATCTTTGCCTTGATCGCCGCAAACTACATGCCATTGGCGCGACTGTTTTATAATTTTGAAGGCACCTATATCACGGGCATGACCGGATTGGGCTGGGTTGTGACCTTGGCCCCCATTGGCTTAGTGATGCTCATGAGCTTTGGCATCAACAAGTTGAGCGCCACCGCCACCCAAGGGGTCTTTTGGTTCTATTCAGCACTGATGGGCTTGTCGCTGTCCTACATTTTCTTTCTCTACACCGGAGCATCTATCAGCCGGGTGTTCTTTATCACCGCAGGGACCTTTGCCGGCATGAGCCTGTACGGTTACACCACTAAGCGTGACTTGACGGGCATGGGTTCATTTTTGATCATGGGCCTGATTGGCTTGATCATCGCCTCGGTGGTCAACATCTTCTTACAGAGCCCGATGATGCACTGGATCATTTCCATCGCTGGCGTGGGCATCTTTGTCGGCCTGACTGCTTATGATACGCAAAAGATCAAATTGATGTACACGGAAAGCGATGGCCATGAAGTGTCCACCAAGAAAGCCGTGATGGGCGCGTTGACGCTTTATCTAGACTTCATCAACCTGTTTATCATGATGCTGCGTTTGTTTGGCGAACGCCGCTAAAGGCTCAGCAGCGAACAAATCAAAAGCCGCCCGGTGTAAACTGGGCGGCTTTTTTGTATTCGGGTTTTGAAACTTTTTGCCGATTGGTATTAGCGCAGCAGCTCCATGGCTGCATTCAATTGGCTCATGCGTTGATGACACCCGTTTTTGCCGTCGGGATGGTACACCGTCGCCAAGCGTCGAAAACGTTGGCGCACGTCTCTGGCATCGGGATCGGACTCTGGCGCAAAGCCTAAAACATACAGCGCTTGATCATAAGTCGTCACGCCCCCTGGAAGGGGTTCAAAGTACAGGCTTTTGACGAGGTTTTGTAAATGTTCGTGGTCTTCGTGAGTCTTACGAAGCGCCGCATCGGCATCGCGCAACAAGGTTTCTTGATCGGTTTTCTTTTGACTGTCCTCGATTTGATCTTGTTGCGATCTTACGTCAATCGTCATTTGCCCGTCTTCTATGGCCAAGACCAGCGCCAAAGCTTTGCGAATGGTTTCGACGGCAAAACCACTTGCCATACGCACTTGCAAGCGCGGTTTGCGCCGCCAGGGCTTGCCTTCAGACGTCCCCGATTTCAAAATAACGGTTTCTCGGTCATTACGGGCTGGGCCGCCAGGGTCTGGATAATTCTCAATACTGCTGAGCGGCACCATCAACGTCACCGAACGTGCCAGATCGGCAACGTTGCATTTTTTCAGCTGCGCAAGCTTGATCGCAGCGTCGCGAAATTGGCGAGAACAGGGCACGGTATACGACTGTTTTTTTAAAGTGTCTTTATCTATCTTGGTCACGGTGACAAACGCCCCTTATACAGTCAAAAATGCAGGCCCAGCGTTCCTTAAACAAAGCCAACTGCCCCCAGGGGGCCTGTGAACATCTCCCTTGGGCAACGAGTCTAGTTGTCATCCGCTTCGCGTCAACTACATTTGTTGTTTTTTTATCTTTTTTTTTGGAAATCGCTTAAATTCGTTAAGAAGTTCCTTAAATTTATTAATGTATTACATTAATAAAACTATGCAATACAATGAAATACAGTATTTTATCTATGATTAAAAATTCCTTATCAAATTGATCCTCAACCATATTCCAAGGCCGTTTTTCATCACCATTTGTCTTTCGTTGGCAATCTTCTGGCTTTAATTTCAACGATTGTCTTGCTAGCCCAATAAATATTGACGTTTTTAACTGCGTATGTGATTTGTTTTTTTGACTGTTTGCCCCCTATTTTTAGAGGCTTATACAAAGGCGGCAAATTTTCCGGACAGGGCTTTTGTTTCAGGATTATGTTTGTTATTTTAGGCTTCGTATCCCGGTTTTTTAGGCACCCCCCAGTGCCAATCGTTTTGCTTCTGATCTCTGCAAAATTGAGGTTTCGTTAACCATAACCAATACCGAACCAAATCCATTTTATCAGCCGCCACGATCAGGCCCTTCTTTGGCCCCCGTTCCCGAATATTTTCCCAAGCGCCGCCCCAAAACTGTGCTCTCTTAATCGAACTAATAATTTTCAGAACTATAACCGGAACCAAAACAATACCGGATACAGGTCGACAATTAGGCCAATTCACTGTGCTATGGCTCTCACCAAATTCCTTTATCTTGCCAATTTCATCGTCTTCTCTAAACCGAGGTCATATTTAATGTTCAAAATAGGCTGGTCCCCTGTGGCCTTAATGACCGGGGCCTCGTTTTTCCAAAAAAGACCGTATTAACATGTTCTTAACCCTACCGCATCTGCCGCCAGCCTTGTTTTTACGAGTCAATTCACCCCAGGGCAAGGTCAATTCGTTGCGGTTTCGCAGCCAGCAAGATCGGGGGTATTAAATCGCTACGCAGGCGATATGGTTGCCAGGGCCTTGGACTTTACCCCTGGCTCATCCCCCCAAACACCTGCAATCCCGCGTTCTGACACCCTAGGCAATGCCACACAAATTGGCGTATAATGAGCGAAACAGCTTCTCTTTACGAAGGGGTACTCATGAACGCCGTTCGCAACCACCTGAAGACCTTACATTCCTTTTGTTTGTGTGAATCTGGGGCCACTGCTATTGAATACGCGCTGATCGCGGGCTTCGTATCGATTGCCATTTTGGGTGGCATCCAAAGCCTTGGCGGTGGCATGTCGAGCATGTTTAATGCTATCATGACGGCCATAAACTGACCTTGCCTTTCCCTCAAGCTAGGGATGATCGGAGTCTCCGTTTGAAAATTTTGTCCAGATTGCCAAATCAGCTGCTTGCTTTTCTGCACTGCGAAAAAGGTGCCACGGCGCTTGAATACGCTCTGATCGCGGGCTTTGTGTCGATTGTCATTGTTGGGGCCGTGTTGGGATTGGGCGGGACCGTAGGTGGCATGTACAACGATACGGCCTCCGCCATGGACTAATGCAATAGGCTACAAAAAAAGCCTTGAAACCAGGTGGCTTCAAAGCTTTTTCTGTAAGGGTGGTGGAAAGCCTTAGCCAACTAAGGCCTTGCAAGCCTTGATACAGTCTGAGCACGAATCTGCACACGCCTTGCATTCAGGGTGCGTTTTTTCATGTTTACGGCACTCTTTCTCACAATCCGTACACACATCGATGCAAAGTTTAGCGTGTTGCTTCAAATATTTTGAATCAGCCATCGCCAACTTAGCCAACGCGTCGCACATTGGCAGCATTTGATTGACCTGAACCGCACAATCGGCAACGGTGGTGTCTTTCGCCTGAAAAAGCATTAGGCAATGAGCAAGACACTCGTTGCCCTTGCGCAGGCAATCCATGGCTGCGGTGGTGAGGTCATTATTCTTATGCATGGCGCCGGCCATGGTGTGCATATGGCCAGATTGAGCCCGTGCAGGTCCTGAGGCGGCAACAGCGGCCACGGCGAAGACACCACTGGCTGTTAAAATGTCGCGACGATTGTAGTTTTGAGTTTTCATTATGCTTCCCCGAATATGTAAGCCCCAAAGCGGCCCCAAGCCCATAGTAGATTAGGTGTATATAATTAGGCAAATGATTAAATATGCTCGGAACCCAGCGGTGTTGGGGAACAGAGGCTTTACGCTTAGGTCAGGGTTTAAGCTCACTGCGCAGGGTTCGGGGTCCAATTTTGGGCCATAAATTGCCAAAAACGGGGCCATCCATGCCTCGGCATTCGTAGCGTTTAGCAAGCTCTGTCGCGTCTTCATCGTGTATATTTTGGATAAACATACCAAGCCTACGGGGTGCGGCTAGGGACCAGAACTTAGCCATATCTAGACCTGAGCCTTCTCCGGGTTCCAAATCCAAGACCACGCCTTGGGCATTACAGGCATTGATGTCCGTGTAATCGGTCAAGGTTGCTGGTGGTTCAATGACATATTTATCAATGGTCACCAGAAACGGGATAACGATGTCATCAAGCCTATTCAACGTGAGACGTTCGGGCAAATCAAACAGGTGCGTGATGGCGGCCTTGGCACAGACGGCTGGTAACTCTTTTAAGGCCTGGACCATCAACGTCGTCGACTCTTTTGTTTCCAAAGCCTTGGCATTCACAGGCACCATCAAAAACACCTCATTACCCGCCGCATGAGCCGCCTCTAAATGTTCACACGCTTGATTTAACACCGCAATTGTTCTCAGCGCGGTATCCATCGGGTCCCCATTATGTTTTAGGACTTGTTTGGCACCCCTTTTTACGCCGTCGGCCTCAGTCAAAACGGGGACCGCGCGATAAATCAGCACCTTCTCGTTGAGCGGATTGATGATCGGGCGGAAAAATATTTCAAGTTTTGACTCTACAGGCGACATATATCACGATTCCAGCTATGAGCCTTTGCTCAGCGTCTTATCTATTTTTTGGAAAAATCCAGCCTAAATCCAATTGTATTATATAAATGCCATAACATAAAAGTATTAGGTATTAGATCCACTTAAATATTTAATAAAGAAGGCTTTAAGATCTTTAAAGTGATTTGAGCGCACCTTCCAAAACCATTTGTGATCACCAGGATAGTCTGTTTTGTACGTAAAGGGAGGTCCATTTTTCTGCAAGTTTGGAATCAGTTTTTTCTGCATCACCTTCAAAATGGACCGATTGTCATTGATCCCAACAGTGAGAAAGATAGGTATTGTTATGCGCTTAACAATGGATTTTTGAACCGCAGCTTTCAATTGTTTATCACCAGCCCCTTTGATGGTCGCTGGAGACATCAACACAATGGCTTTCAATTCTACTCCGTCTATGGCTGACCATAAGGTAACCAGCCCACCTTCAGAAAATCCGACGGCTCCGATTCGTGTCGAGTCTACATCTGGGCGGCTCTTTAAATAGCCGATGGCCGCCTGAACCGTTTCAACACCCCCCACAATGGCCGTTTTATATTTTGCAGAAGAAAGATGGGACCGTATCGGGGCAAAGGCAACATAGCCAGCATCGGCCAAAGCCTTCACATAGCCTGCCACATCATAACCCCGCTTTTTTGCACGCGTGTACCCGTTTTTACGCACCGCCGTTCCATGATTGTAAATCACGGCAGCGTGTGGGCCAGGACCGGAAGGCAGAGCCATAAGGGCCTTAACCGTATGCGTTCCCACTTTGAATTCGATCCAGACGGGATCAGCCTTAGCCGATAGAGGTAGGCCAAACCAAGTCCCCATAAAAAACAAGATAACCAGATAGACTCGAGCGTTATTTAGCAAGATTATTCACTTCTTGCTGCAAGCTCTGGCTCAACTCTTCGACATTCATGTCTTTGCGGAGCCAGCCTTTGGCTCCGCCATGACAGCAATGTTCGGCAACCACAGTTTCATCAACAGAGGTTAGCATAACAACGGCCGCCTCCTTGTCCGTACGGCGTATTTTTTTCAAGGTTTCCAAGCCATCCATCACTGGCATTTGGATATCTAATAGAGTCAGGTCGGGTCGTTGGGCCTTAAACAAATCGTAGCCTTCGGCCCCATTTTTAGCCATCCCAACAACGTCACAACCAAGGGCACCTAAAAGGGCAGAGACCATATCAAGAACATCAGCATCATCATCGATGATCAAAACCCGTGCGCGATTTGCTTGAGGCATGGCAAAACTCCCTTAAAATATTTTATGTATCTGATGGTGGAACGGCCGCCGACAAGTGAACGATGAGGTCAGCAAAATGGTCTCGTTGGTCCTGAGACAAAGCCACTTGGTCTTTTAAAATAGAACCACAAAACAATTCAATCGCTTTGGAGGCTTCACTGATGTTGGGAAAGCCATAGGTGGTCCCGGTGCCGGAAAGTTTATGGGTCAGAGCTTGAAGGTTTTGCGCGGCTTGGTGTTCCTCATCAATCGAGGGAGCTTCCGTTAAAGCACGAAGTGCGGCGTCGATTTCGTCCACCCGGCCCTTGAGCTTAGAGGCATAGGTCGCTTTGAGCGCCGCCATTTTTTCTAGCAACTGTGCATTTGCATCTGTCATAAAGTCGCCTCGCCCTTAATACTGCTCTCTTCGTTACATCTTACTGTGCGTCTGCGTAATTTCAAACTAACAAGTTTTTAACAGGGCTAACGTTCACTAAACTCTAGCGCTTGGTGATTGTAAAGGTCGCACAACAGATCAAGAGCTTCGATCTCATCCAACAGCTGTGGGGCGCTGTGCAGACTCAGTAAATCCTCTTGCATCAGCCGGGCGATCCAAGGAAACACGTTTTCGCTGAGAACAAAACTATGCGCATCAAAGCCCAAATAAAAGGCGTTTCCGGCCGCCTTGGTGATGGCGAACTTCACGTATTCTGGCTTTATCAAACAAACTCCGTCCTGCAAGGCTTGGACCAAGGTTTGCCGGTCTAACGGATCATCGCGTTCGCTATAGGTACCAAAATTTTCATGCGAACTTTCGGTGAAAAATTCCACCAACCACTGGGAAAAGCTTGGCGCTTGAAGTTGTTGAATCAGGCGATCTTGCACGACCTCAACGGCGGTTGAGCTGATCTGAAAACCCGCACTGTCCATCTCCAACCCGGCCCCGACATAGCGCAAATCTAAGTCTTCGCATTCCGCTAAGTACTGACCATAGCCACTCAACAATTCCGACAGTTTTGGCCCTAAAAACCCAACAGAAAAGGTCAGAGCACTTTCTACGGTTGTGCCTTCATGGCCAAACCTTGGCGGCAGGTAGAGAACATCGCCCAGGCTAAGTTCGATCTCATCTCCGTCAAAGTCGTTTTCGAGAATGCGAAAATCAATGCCTTGGATATAGCTTTCCTTCACGATGGCTTCGCGGCCAACTTTCCAATGGCGCTTGCCTTGGCCTTGCACCAAAAAAACATGGTAGTTATCAATGTGCGGCCCAACGGAGCCGCCAGGTTCGGAATAACTGACCATAATGTCATCCATCAACCAGCGCGGTGTGAAACCAAATTGCCTCAACAACATCGCCGTTTGGGGATGGAACTGCTCGACATTTTGCACCAACAAAGTCCAGTCCCGTTCCCCGGCCTTTGAAAAATCTTGCTCTAAAAATGGGCCAAAGCGACACGACCAATCTTTAACAGCCCCCGCCGTCTTGACCAGGCGCGACTGCGGACCTTCTTCTAAGGACAACCCGGCCAGCTCATCGGCGGCAATGAGCGTCCCAATGACCTCGCTTGAGATACCGCCACGCACGACAAAAGGCTTACGGTTCCAAAACTGCGCATAAAAATCCGCAGGGGTCGGCAGGGCGTCTAAAACAACCAGGGTTGGTGGTTTTGTGGACATCGGGGAATTCGCCTCTTCTCTAATGGCTCTTAAACAACGCGGATGGCTAAGCAAAAAGGCCTTTGCACTCTAACCAACCACATCACAATTTAGTTAGGGCGTATTCACAGGAACACGAGACATCGTCGTAAGTGAGACATCACCGAGGACAATTGGCATCATGTAACTGAAGGTGTATGTCGCCGTAATGGTGCGGTAATAGACGCTGCTCACCACATCGGTGGCAGGAACATCAGCCGTGAAGGTGATGCCCGCAAACATGGGGTCGGCCTTGGCTGCGGCGTAAGTCTCAAGCGCGGCCTTAGTCGCTGAGGGATTGACCATGGCGAAACGCGTGCTTTGTTCCAC
>Ga0316202_10000194_pt1 | contig 88669 bp, 83 predicted proteins | sample 3monrhotite_MG_FD_204934 | JGI IMG/M metagenome (GOLD analysis project Ga0316202, IMG submission 204934) | Microbial mat bacterial communities from mineral coupon in-situ incubated in ocean water Damariscotta River, Maine, United States -... | ecosystem: Environmental > Aquatic > Marine >... | reverse complement strand
TGGCGCGCGAGATTTGACAGAATGCCTGCTGCTGCAGCTCGATGATGATTCCGATGTGGATTTCTGGGTGAAGCGCTTGCTCCTGCATTTTTCTGATTTCCTGCTGGCCAGTGATGAAGAGCTGGCTGTAAAATCGGACTGTGATATTGATATGATTGCAGAAGCAAGGGTTCGCATGCGTCGGCTTGATCCCTTTCCCGGCCATGGTCTGCGTGGTGATAATAATTTCTTTATCCGTCCTGAGATCATTTTCCGCCGCAATAATGACAACGAGATCGAAGTGGATATACCGGGCACGGGCTGGCGTGGCATACGCATCAATGAGCAGTGGAAAGAGCATGAATGGAAGGGCAAGGACAAGGAGTTCATGTCCCAGGCCATGAAAGAGGCGAAGTGGCTGATGCATGCGCTGGATCAGCGCAGCGAAACACTGATGAAGGTCGCACTCTGCCTTGCCCAGTGCCAGCGGGCTTTTCTCGAGTACGGTATTCTGGGTCTTAAGCCTCTGACACTGCAGGATGTGGCGGAACAGGTCGGGCTGCACGAATCGACGATTTCACGCGTCACCAACGGCAAGTATGCCGATACGCCTATCGGCATGATTGAACTCCGGCGCTTTTTTTCTGCTGGGCTACCTACGCGTGGAGGTGGTACAATTTCGGTCTACCGGGTACAGCAGCGTGTGAAAGCGTTGATTGATTCCGAGCCTGTCGGACGTCCCATTTCTGATCAGGCCATTGCTGACCGTTTACAGGCCGAAGGTATTGAAATAGCACGTAGAACGGTAGCGAAGTACCGGGAACAGTTAGGGCTGCCCCCAAGCAGCCGGCGGCGGCGTTCCGCTAAAACACGCAAACCCTGAAAAATCGGGGCGGAGGGAATTCTCTCCATCAGTAACAGGCTATGGATGGCTGTTATGATAAATGAAACTGGAGGTAACAAATATGCAAGTATCCATCACCGGACGTCATGTGGATCTCACTGAGCCGCTTAAGGAATATGTGAATGACAAGCTACAGCACCTGAAACACTCGTTCGACCACGTTGTGGACGTACATGTAGTGCTTTCGGTGGAAAAGTTCCGTCAGCGCTGTGAGGTCAGCATGCAAGCCAGTGGCATCAACATTCACGGCAGTCATGAAACAGAAGACATGTATGCCTCTATTGATGGTGTTGTGGATAAGCTTAACCGTCAGCTGAAGCGATACCGGGCAAAGCTTCGTCGTCATCGTGGTGATACTTCCAGTCGCGAAATCAAGGTCTCACACAGTGTGCTGGATCTGTCGCATGAAAAAGAGGAGCTGTCTGAGGACCATCAGCCTGAAACGCTGCGCCATGAGCAGATAGATGCCAAACCGATGACTGTGGATGAAGCGGTCATGCAGCTGGAGCTTGGTAGCCGCGATGTGCTGTTTTTCACCAATGAGCGTAGTGAACAGCTGAATGCAATCTACCGTCGCCCTGATGGTGCGCTCAGCTGGATTGAGCCTGAAACTGCGTAACAGACGGCTATTATGCGCTTGATTACGCCGGAACATGTGCTGCTCAATTCAGGGGCTAGCAGTAAAAGAGCCCTGATTACCGAGCTTGCCAATGTGCTGACCTCTATTGATCCTGATCGGGTGATGGAAGTCGTGATGGCGCGAGAGCAACTGGGCAGCACTGGAATTGGCCATGGGGTAGCAATACCTCATGGCCGCATGGCTGATTTGCCATCGCCGATGATTGCACTGGCCCGTCATGTTGAAGGTGTGAACTTTGACTCGATTGACGGTGAACCGGTGCATATTGTTGTTCTTTTGCTGGTTCCTGACTCTGATGACCGTCAGCATCTGGAGTTGCTGGCGCAGCTGGCCCGAACGCTGCAGCAAAGCTCACTTCGCGATGCCATAGCCAGGGCTGATAGCCCGGAAGCTATTGCCGCCATATTTTGTGAGCGGATGAAAGAATAATGACTCAGGCCCGCCGTATCACCATTCGTGAACTGCTGGCTGAACAGGGTGATGCTGCAAAAATCCGCCTGTTGGCTGGAGAGGCTGGCCTGGATCGTTATATCGATCATCCCCGAATACAAAAGCCATCTCTGGCATTTGCCGGCTTTATCAAAAACCTGAGTGACTATCGCCTGCAGGTTATTGGTCAAACCGAGTTGAATTATCTGGCTACACGCAGCCCGCAGGAACAGCTGTCTGTTGTGAACAGTGTCTTCGATTTGCATCTGGCCGGTGTTGTTATTACGCGCGATCAGGAGCCCCCTGCCATTATACTTGAGGCGGCAAAGCGTACAGACACGCCGCTGATGGTATCTACCTACCCCTCATCTACATTCATGACCAACATGATGCTTTTTCTCTCCAGGCATCTGGCACCTGTGGTTTATCAGCATGGTGTATATATGGATATTTTCGGACTGGGGGTACTCATCACCGGTGCCAGTGGTATCGGTAAAAGTGAAATCGGACTGGAGTTGATTTCACGCGGACATCGATTGATTGCCGATGATATGGTTGAGTTTTCTCGCCGGAGTCCGACCGCTATCGTGGGTAAAAGTCCGGATACATTACGCTATCATATGGAAATCCGTGGCCTTGGTATTCTCAATATTCGTGATCTGTATGGCGCTGCGGCCATTACCGATGCGAAACGTTTGAGGCTGGTCGTCGAGCTTGTACCCTGGGATCAGGTTGCTGCTGAAGATCGGGTACTGGGTGAAGAGAGTGATGCGGAAATACTTGAGGTGACCATTCCCCGTGTGCCTATTCCGATTCGAACCGGTCGCTCTCTGGCTGTGCTGGTCGAGGTGGCGACCCGCAATCAGTTGCTCAAGCAGCGGGGGATTCATAGTGGCGAAGTATTTGTACAGTCGTTGCAGCATAAAATTGATCAGGGTGGTTAAACGATGTTGTTAATCAGCGGGCTGTCTGGAGCCGGAAAAAGTACCGTCATACATGCGCTGGAAGATGCCGGTGTCTTCTGTACCGATAACCTGCCGCTGGAGCTGCTCCGTGACTGGTCGAATAGTATGCGTGCGCGAAAACAGCGATCTGCTGTCTGCCTGGACTCTCGCAGTGGCTTTACTGCCAAGGCGATTCGCGCGGCTATCGAGGATATTCCGGGGCATGAACATTGGCAGCTGCTGTTTATCGAAGCTGACGATGAGGTGTTGAGGCGTCGTTTTTCCACAGTTAAGCGTCGACATCCCTTTCCTGTCGGCAATGACCTGATGGAGTCGATCAGGCATGAACGCGAAAGCCTGGCCCCGATACGTAATATGGCTGACCGGGTGCTTGATAGCAGCTATTTGACACCCTATGAGCTGGCGGAAAAGGTGGATATGTTCTGGCTTAAGCCGGATGAAAAAAGACGCCGTATGTCCTGTAATGTGATCTCATTCAGTTACAAGAATGGCCTGCCAGCCAATGCTGATATCGTATTTGATATGCGTTTTTTGCCTAATCCGCATTATCAGCCTGAGCTTGCACTGCAGACCGGTTGTGATGAGGCAGTGATCTCTTTTCTTGAAAGCTATGAAGAGGTGAAAGAGGCCGAGCTGCATATCCAGCGCTGGCTTGCATTTTCCTGCCCGTTGATTCGTAAAGAGCGCAAACAGTATTTCACCATTGCTACAGGTTGCAGTGGCGGTCGCCACCGCTCTGTCTATATGGCTGAACAGATTGCGCGCTGGTTACATCAGCAAGGCTGGGCTGAACCTACAGTGCAGCATCGGGAGCTGGGAATCACTCACAGCAAGACGGCGAGTGAATCACATGGGGTGATGAAGCCATGATAGGGATGGTTCTGATCGGTCATGAGCGCATAGCCAGCGAGATGCTTGCTGCTATGGAGCATGTCGTGGGTAAGCAGCCGTTGATAGAAACCCTGGATGTGCATGAGGGAACGAATCCGGACCAACTCGTTGAAGTATTGCAGGCAAAGATACGAGCCTGTGATCTTGGTGATGGCGTGTTATTGCTGGCTGATATGTTTGGCGGCACCCCGTGCAATATTGCCATGGGATGCTTGCAGAGAGGTTCTGTCGAGGTGGTTTCAGGCTTTAATCTTCCTCTGCTGATCAAGGCGGCGACACTGCGCGAGAAATTAATGGATCTGAGTAGTCTGGCCGAGCGTGTCGTGGATTCCGGCCGTCTTTATATGCGGGTTGCACCTCATTTGAAAGCAGCCGACTTTGATAAAGCCGTAGGAGATAGGCGTGCCTGAACGATTTATCAGAATCCAGAACAAGCTGGGTCTGCATGCCCGCGCTTCAGCTAAACTGGCTACAGAAGCAAGCCGGTTTAGCAGTGAGGTGATGCTTTCCAAGGGTGAAATTGAAGTGAACTGTAAAAGCATCATGGGCATTATGATGCTGGCTGCCTGCAAAGGGACGGAGCTGACCCTGAAGATCGAAGGAGAGGATGCTGATGTAGCACTCGATGCGCTTGAATTGCTGGTGAACAATCGCTTTGGAGAGGGTGAGTGAATGCCACGGATATGACACCGGGACGGACAAGCCGGTGTGATGGTAAAGGCGTGGCATCCAGCTCCGGCATTATTGTCGGTCGTGTGCAGAAGCTGTTGCACGGGCGTCAGCCCATTCCAGAGCATCATCTTAAAGAGGGGCAGCTAGAGGGCGAAGTGAACCGCCTGCTAAGGGCTATTGCTGCGGCTAAACTGGAGATTGATAACGAGCGTCAGCACTTGAGTGATATAGGCACGCGTGATCCTTTATTGATTCTTGATGTGCATTGCATGCTGATTGCTGATCCTGAGCTGCTGAATAACGCAAGCAGGCGTATCCACGCAGAGTGCATCAATGCCGAGTGGGCGCTCAGGCAGGAGATGGATGCGATTAAGCTGGTGTTTGAGCAGGTTGAGGATGAATACCTGCGTAACCGCAAGGACGACGTGGAACAGGCAGGACGCCGGATTATTAACCAGCTCCTGGGCGAGCCGGAATCAGAACAGAGCCTGAAAGAGAGGCTCTGTGACCATGAGCCGGTCATTTATGTCGGGGATGACTTCTCAGTTTCGAATATGGTGAGCATGTGGCGCCATGGTGTAGCTGGAGTGGTGACTGAACTGGGCGGTGTCGATGCCCATAATATTATTGTCGCACGAGGTATAGGTCTGCCTGCACTGGTTGGTGCGACCGGCATACTGGATGATATACAGGACGGAGATACCCTGATTCTTGATGCAGAGCAGGGGCTTTGGGTATTGAACCCGACAGAGTCCGAACAGGTCGCTTATCGAAAGTTTATTGAAGCCATCGCGGTCAGCAAACGCGGCCTGGAGGCATTTGCCTGCAAGCCGTCGTTGAGTAGTGACGGGCGAGAGATGAAGCTGATGGCAAATATCGAATTCCCTGAAGAGCTTGATGTAGTTGAAGGGATTGGCATTGACGGTATTGGCCTTTATCGCAGTGAATTTCTCTTTATTAATGAAGCAACAATGCCAAACGAGGATTTCCAGTTTGAGCAGTATGTCACGCTGGTTCGCCGTATGCAGGGCAAGCCTGTTACCATGCGTTTGCTTGATATTGGTGGAGATCGCCCATGGCTCTATCGTGATCTCTCCGGCAATGATTATGGAGGAGCCAACCCGGCCATGGGACTGCGCGGTATTCGTTTGATGCTCAGGCATCCTGAACTGTTAAAGATTCAGTTGCGGGCCATGCTCAGGGCGGCAGAGGAAGGGCCGGTCAATATTCTTGTGCCGATGGTCAGTTATCGTGAGGAGATGGAGCAGGTGCGTTTGCTGGCAGAAGAGTGCAGGAACGAATTGGGCTTTGCTGTTTTGCCACCTATTGGTGCGATGATTGAAGTGCCTGCAGCAGCGCTGATTGCCGAAGATCTTGCCCGGGCTTCTGATTTTTTCTCTATAGGCACCAATGATCTGATGCAGTATACACTGGCATCGGATCGTGGTGATGATGAGGTGGCGGAGCTATATCAGTCCGGTCATGCGGCGATTTTACAGCTGATTCTACTGGCCGCATCGGCTGCAAAAAAGGCCGGTATTCCCATCTCGGTTTGTGGTGAACTGGCCGGTAATCCGGAGTGGACGGTCACCTTTTTGAATCTGGATATGGAATACCTATCTATGAGTGCAAGCAGTATCCTCGCTATTCGCCGCTACCTCAGCCGTCAGGTCTACCAGTCGCTGCTTGATTAAGATCGAAGTGTCCCTTCGGGTAGCCTTGTAGCACTGTCATTACTGTTTTTTAAAGCCTCTATCGCGCAGCGGGAGCACCGCTCTTGCTCCACCTTTGCCGAACAGGCCAAAGCTGTTTACCCTTCGCCGCCTCAAGGTTAACAGAAGCTTTGGACAGGAGAGTATATGCGATACGACTGGAGTGTAGATGAAATTGAGGCGCTGTTTGAGTTGCCGTTTAATGATCTGATGTTCCGTGCCCAGCAGGTGCATCGTGCTCACTTCGATGCCAATGAAGTGCAGCTCTCCACCCTGCTCTCGATCAAAACCGGTGGTTGTCCTGAGGACTGCAAATATTGTCCGCAGTCATCGCGTTATAATACCGACCTTGAATCCGAACTGTTGATGAAAAAGGATCAGGTGCTTGCTGCGGCCAGAGTTGCCAAAGAGAAGGGCGCATCCCGTTTCTGTATCGGTGCCGCATGGCGTGAACCCAAAGGTCGTGCATTTGAACTGGTTTGCGACATGATCTCCGAAATCAAGGAGATGGATATGGAGGCGTGTGCAACACTGGGCATGCTGAATGCCGATCAGGCCAAACATCTGAAATCGGTAGGGCTAGATTACTACAACCATAACCTCGATTCCGATCCTGAATATTATAAAGAAGTGATCTCTACCCGTACCTATGAAGAGCGTCTTGATACGCTGAAACATGTGCGTGCAGAAGGCATGAGCATCTGCTGTGGCGGTATTGTCGGCATGGGTGAATCCCGTCGTCATCGTGCGGGTCTGGTCGTTCAGCTGGCACGTATGTCTCCGCATCCGGAATCCGTACCCATCAATATGCTGGTGAAGGTTGAAGGCACACCGGTTGCTGAAGATGAGCAGTTCGCTGGCACTCTCGACAATTTCGAATTCATCCGCACCATCGCCATTGCCCGCATTACCATGCCTGGAAGTCATGTGCGCCTCTCAGCAGGACGCGAAGAGATGAGCGAGGAGATGCAGTCGCTCTGTTTCCTGGCAGGTGCCAACTCCATCTTCTACGGTGAGAAACTGCTCACTACCGGTAATCAGGATGCCGAGAACGATCAGCAGCTGTTTGCCAAGCTTGGTCTGCGCCCGATGGAGAACCCGACCCCATCATCTCGCCGTATGGTGAACGCTTAAATCATATTACTGTCAGTCGGGCAGCAGCGTAATCGTTGCCTCGGCAGACTGTTTGTCGATATCGACCTGTATCTCGCAGTGTTCATTCACTACATCAACAGGTGTCGGGTCATCCTCGCAACTGCACCCGGCAATAATGCTTTTATAAAAGATGCCCGCTTTAACGTGGATATAGTCATCTGATTCGCGCACATTGAGAATCATTGCCTGGATATCATCATCTAATGCATGACTTCCCGTTGCTAATCCCTGCTGCAATGGCAACTCGTTAACCGACAGCTGCTCTATTTCTTGCTTGAGGGCTGCCTTGAAATCAGGTGTGTTCCATGCGCTAAGCGATCGTGTGAATTGGTTCATGACTTATACCTCAATGGGTACAGGCCTCGGGGAATCGATTGAATATGACCTGATCGTTGATGAGATCTCCTCTTGTAATTGCACTTAGATTTTACCATGGTCAAACTTGCAATGTTTTTATTATAGCTGATTATGAGGGAAAATATGATCAAACATATCGTAATGTGGAAATTGAGAGACAAGGCTGATGCGGCGGAGATCAAGGCGCGTCTGGAGGCTTTGTCCGGGAAGATTCCGGGGCTGATCAGGATCGAGGTTGGGGTTGATTTCCTTGAGTCGGAACAGTCTGCCGATGTGGTGTTATATTCAGAGCTTGAGAGCCGTGAAGCACTTGATGCTTATCAGGCCCATCCCGAGCATCAGGCTGTGGTTCCGCTTATCAAGGGTGCTGCGATTGCCCGTACCGTAGTGGATTACGAGGTTTAATCCCTGCCTGTGAGCAGATCAGCGTAGGGTGACTTGAAGACCTCTTCCTGAACCAGGGCACGCAGCTTGTCGATGCCCATGCCTTTGGAACTTGAGGTTGGCATAGGCCTGAGCAGGCCACCCATGGCTTCGGTCATCTCTTGCAGCCGTTTTCCGCGTGCATTACCGGAGAGTTTATCTGCCTTGGTTGCAACAGGAATCCAGCGTATGCCGCCTTCATTGAGCCATTCGATCAGCTGCAGGTCGGAATCTTTCGGGCCGTGACGAATATCCAGGAGTAGCAAGACCAGTTTCAGATCGGAGTTGATAAGATAACCATCAATCATGCTGATCCATCGCTTCTGCTCCTTTTTGGGAGCGCGCGCATAACCGTAACCCGGCAGATCAACCACCATGATTTTTCCATCGACATCGAACAGGTTCAGCAGGCGGGTACAGCCCGGATTCTTGGAGGTCTTCACCATGCCCTTGCGACCAAAGAGCGCATTCATTAACGAGGATTTTCCAACATTGGAATGACCGGCTACAGCAATCTGCGGAAGGTCGGTGTCCGGAAACATGTTCGGGTCGGCAACCGATTGTACAAAGTGGGTGTTAGGCCAGTGCATGCGCTGCTGTTCATTTGAGGTTGTCATGTCGCAAAGCTGACGATTGCTTAAACTAAGTGCAAACCCTCTCTCATAGAGGCACCGCTGGTGAGGCTGCATATTAGAACGCTTGTGGAATTAATGGGCGACACTGCTCTTTGTCAAATAGAAGCTTGCGGCATGGAATTCTACAGTACATGCTATCGCAAGGGTTTATGTCGCACTGACTGCATTCAGTGCGACATATCAGATGATTGTATGTTCAATGGTTATTGTTCAGAGGTCATTTGGAGGGTGTAAATGACAAGAAGTCGATCATGTATGTTCATCACGACGCTAGCACTGAGCTGGCTGACTTTCGCTCATCAGGTAGTAGCTGCTGAAAGCAACACGAGTGAGGATATGGGAGTTTCCCATCTTGATGATGATCTTTCCCTGCTGTTTGAGGAGGATGATCTCTTTATCTCAGCGACACAGTCGGCCCGAACGCTGGGCAAGGCCCCCGCAATCGCAACCGTTATCACAGACCATCAGCTTAAGAATATGGGGGCACGGAATATTTTCGATGCACTGGTAACGGTTCCGGGTTTCGGCTACAGCTACCTGAATAATGTTTCTACCGAGTCCGACATTGAGGTGCGCGGCATCAAGTCACGCATGGAAAAATTACTGCTGATGATCGATGGTCATCGCATCAATAACCCTTATTTCGGTAGTTTTAATCACCTCTTTGACGAATTTCCAGTTGAGCAGATCAAACGTATCGAGGTAATTCGCGGCCCAGGCTCAGCCCTTTATGGTGCCGGTGCTTTTGTCGGTGTGATCAACATCATCATGAAAAAACCGGGTGATGTTCAAGGTGTGAAACTCAAAGCCGGTGGTGGCAATGATAACCGTTTGCATGCCAATCTGCTGTTTGGTCTGGGCGATAGTGATGGGGGGGTCGTTGCATCTTATGATCGTATGGATACCGATGGTAGCAGGCGATTGATTACATCGGATGCACTGGGAAACAGCGGGTATACCCATTTCTGGCGATCGACGGATACAGCTCATCTGATCGCAACTCTGGATAAATTCTCATTTACCGGCCTCTACCTCGACAAGCGGCGTGGTACGCCACTCTCCATCACCAATATGGTCGATACTCGTACCCGAACCAATAATCGGCAGGCTTATGGTGAAGTCCAATACAAGGATCGACTGGGTAGTGTTGATGTTGAGACAAAAGTTGCTGTTGACCAGTTCGAGTGGAACAGCGAGTGGCAGATCAATCTTCCCGGCTTTCGCACCGGGCATCCGTTGTTGAAAAACCGCACCTATTCGGGCGAGCTTCGGTTGCAGTTTGAGCCTGTTGAGGGTAACTACTTTACCATAGGTGTTGCACAGGAATTTCAGCAGCAGTTTGATGTGCGTCATATCGTTAACGGTGTTGATGCCACTGCCGTGTTGAATCACAATAAACCTGCCAGGAGACAGATTTCAGCTGTCTATATTCAGGACGAATGGGAGATCAGAGATAACCTGATTTTGACCGCCGGAGTCCGTTTCGATCACTATAGCGATGTTGGCAATACCACGAACCCGAGGATAGGCCTAGTCTGGTCGGCTTCTGACAAGCTTGATATCAAGTTGCTTTATGCCAGTGCTTTTCGCGCTCCAAGTTTTCTTGAGATGTATGAAATCAACAACCCCGTATCGGTGGGGAATCCGAACCTGAGGCCGGAGAAGATGCAGACTTTTGAGGCAGGGGTTGTATGGAAGTTGACGCATAACTACCAGATAAGCGGCAACCTGTTTCATAACCGCTTTACGGAAAGAATTGTTGCCACTGCGCCATTAACGATTAACTCCGGTGGAGCAAGAATATGGGGTGGAGAGGTGGAGTTTAAAGCCGACTGGCAGGAGTACCTTTACGGTTACCTGAACTACTCCTATCAACGCTCCCGCGACAGTCAGACCTTCCTTGCACTGCCGAATGTTCCACAGCACAGGATTCGAATCGGAGCCAATGCCGGACTGTTTGATGATTACCTGAATCTTAATGCCGGGCTGCGCTGGGATGGAACTCGGAGACGTGCTGCCGGAGATACACGGACTGCAATGCCAGCAACCACGGTGGTCGATCTGACGATTTCCACTGAGAAGTTGATGACGGGAATTGTCCTTTCGTTAAAAGCGCATAACCTGTTTAATGTGAGCAACTATGACCCTTCCCCTCTGTCGGTTGCCAACGGCTTCCCTCGGCCAGGGCGTACTATTTTAGCTGAAGTGGAGTATACATTCTGATGCCAAGTTTTTTTCCGCCACGCCCGAAACGAGAGTCTATTCGTACTTCGATCTGTCATGAAAACTCTTCAGTCTCTAATCCATTTGTTGCCGAAAAAACACTCTGGCATGGCTACGATTCTGAGAAATTATGTGCGAATCGAGGCTGGACTGAAATACTATTTCTTATGTCTACGGGGGAGTTGCCAACTGCTGAACAGGATCGTCTGCTAAATATTATCATGGCCTCTTTAGCTAATCCCGGTCCGCGGGATGTGGCTGTTCGTGCAGCCATGAATTGCGGGGTAGGGAAAACGCCGTTGCCGACGATTCTGACAACCGGACTTGCTGTCAGAGGCGGTATGGCAGAGGGCGCAATGCATGTTGAGGCGGCCATGCACCTGTTGAATGGAAATCTGCCTGAGAATAAGGAGCGCTCGAGCAGTCAATCTAATTATGCCGTTCAGATTATTGATGACTACCGGATTTTCTGGAAAGAGCACAAGGATGATGAAATTGTACCATGGCCGGAGGTTCCTCCTGGATTCGGTCTCTATTATGGAGACCGGGACACAAGAGCTGAGAAATTACTTTTGTTAATCGGAGATCAAGGTGGTGAATCATTAGGGCTGGCCCTGGATATGGAAGCCTTTTTGTCTGAAGAGGCGAAGCCATCCTATCTGACGTTACCGGGTGTGGTAGCAGCCGCGTTGTGTGATCTCGGCTTCACCCCCGAGCATGGTGCAGGCATTTATATGATTGCAGGCTCTGCCGGTATTCTGGCTCATGGCATAGAACAATTGCCCAGGAACTGGAACGAATACCCATTCTGGGCTGACCCCTCATATTATAACTATGAAGGGCCTGAACCGACAAAAAAGGTTGGGGGTTAAAATGGGTTGGGATAAATTTGCCGCACATCGTGACCGTGTGACCTCCAGGGCTGGTGGTTGGACTATCGGTGGTGAAACCACGTTGCATGGTTATAACATACATCAGGAGTTGATCCATCACGCTAGCTGGATGCAGGCAATGATACTGTCTGTGACGGGTCGTCAGTACCCGGAGGATGTGGCTCAGTTTATTGAAGCCATGTTTGTCGCAACAGGTTATCCAGACCCTAGGTTATGGTGTAATCGGATTGTTTCCTTGGCTGGTACTGCGCGCTGCCCTGCTGCCGGAGCGATTTCTGCTGGCATAGCCAGTGCTGAAGGGAAGATGTATGGCGGCCAGTCCGAATACTATGCGGCTAAATTTCTCGATTCCGCGCATACTATTCATATGGAACAAGGAAAGGTTTCTCTAGAGCAGTTTGTTAAGCAATATGTCCAGAAGAAACGAGTGGTTTATGGTTATGGGCGCCCTTTAACTAAGGTGGAAGAGCGGATTGCCCCGATGGAAAGAGTTGCTGAGAAACTTGGAATCGTACAGGGAGAGTACTTGCTGAGCGCATGGGAAGTTGAAAAACAATTAAAGCGTTGGCGGATGGTTATGAATTACGGTGGATATGTTGTTGCAAGACTGATGGACTTCAACTTTTCGGCGAAAGAAATCCATCAACTTCTTATTACTATTTTTTATATTGGATTGCAGCCCTGTTACATCGAAGCATTTGAAAATGAGCCGGGGACTTTTTTACCTATTGCCTGTGAAGATATCTTGTATGAAGGGCAGGATGAGCGGGATGTGCCTGGATGAGTGCTGAACTACTGTCATTTCAGTCTAAAGAGGACATTGAATCTGGCTATCAATACGGTGATCTTCTCATTCACTACCTTGAGAAGGAGGGGGTGAAATATGTGTTTGGCATCCCAGGGGGCGCTCTGGAACCGGTCTATAACGCTTTGGCTCGATCCGAAGTCAGAGGAGGTATTGAGTCGATCCTGACCAAACATGAGCAGGGTGCGGCATTTATGGCCGATGGTTATGCACGGGTAAGCGGGGGACTTGGCGTTTGTTGTGCCACAACGGGACCGGGTGCCAGCAATCTCTTTTCAGGCATCACGACCTCCTATGCTGATTCGATTCCGGTACTTGCACTCACTGCGCAGATTCCAGTCAGAAATTTTGGAAAGAATGCATTTCAGGACTCCTCCCATGAAGGGGTCGATATGGTCGAGGTATTCAAAAAGAGTACGCGTTATAGTGGTCTGGTGCTCAATTCCCGTATCGCGGATGATATGTTTCGCAAGGCAATCCGGGTGGCAATGTCCGGTAATCGCGGGCCAGTACATATCAGCCTGCCATCTGATGTGATGGCTGAGCTTGTTGATGAACCTACCCTCTCGCATTCAATGACCAGCTGTTATGTGCAGCCACATTACTTTGACCGGAGAGCTGTGGCGGAGGCGGTGAAGCTGCTGTCGCAAGCCAGAAAGCCTGCCATGCTGGTCGGTAGCGGTGCGATCTGGTCTGGGGCTGCAGGAAAGTTGAAAGAACTTGCGGAGATGCTCACGATTCCGACGGCAACCACACCAAAGGCAAAAGGAACCTTTCCGGAAGATCATGACCTGGCCCTTGGTTGTTTCGGTTTTGGCGGTTCACCTCGTGCTGATGCCTATCTGTTGGACCGTGGCGTTGATCTTTTATTGGCTGTAGGCACCAGTTTTAACGAGTGGGCAACCCACGGTTGGAATGATCTTCTGGGGCAGGGGCGAACCATCATTCAGATTGATATCGATCCTTATCAGTTTGGTCGCCATTACGAATCCACTTTGGCACTGACTGGTGATGCCACTACTGTGCTTAATGAGATGTATGATGAGCTGAATCGTACACATCGGGTAACCCGGCTTGAGCATAACGTTCGAGGTGAGCGTTATGCTGAGTTCAGGTCGAAATATCCGATCTCTATTCCATATAACAACGCCTTAATTCAGGATGGATTGATTAAACCACAGCAGTTGATGGTCGATATCCGTAAAGCTGTGCCGGATGACAGCATTTTTTTTATAGATATAGGTAATAATCTGGCTTGGGCCTTGCATTATCTGCCTGCAATTCGGCCAGGTACATTTTTTGCGGCACTTGGCTTCTCTTGCATGGGATATGGTGTGGCCGGCTCCATAGGCGGCAAACTAGCCGCGAAGGAGAGGCCGGTGATCGCCATCGTTGGTGATGGCGGGTTCCTGATGAATGGCATGGAACTGGCGACTGCAGTCAATTACAATATTGCTGTGATCTGGATTGTACTCAACGACAGTGGCTTGGGCATGGTGCGCCATGGTCAGCGTATGTCCAAGAATGCGATGGAAACTTCGCACGCCTTCAAGCAGGTTGATTTTGCATCACTGGCCGAATCTCTGGGTGCGGTTGGGGTGCGTATCGATAAACAGGGAGAACTGGATCAGAAGCTGATGCAGAAGTTGATTGCCTTGAAAAAACCCGTGGTCATCGACGTATTGATTGATCCAGATGAAGTGCCGCCCATCGGCAGCCGTCTTAGTGCTCTGAAAGATATCTATGATACGGACTAAGTTGCTGGCCCCTCTTCTACTCTTGGTTTCAATCTGTTTCGGCGCAGCAGAAGCGATTGCCGGAGAGGTCGTCGTGCTGCTGGATCCTAATGTGCGCCCCTATGTAGAAGCATTGGCCGGATTCAAACAGGTGTCCGATATGAAGCTCAAGCTGTTCAGCCGCCGGGATGATGGGGATTTGAGCGATGAGCGCGCCCTGATCAAGGCCATTCGGGCCCGGAAACCGGATCAGATTCTGGTGATAGGCTCGGAGGCGATGATAGCGCTTGCCGGTGAGATTACCGATATTCCGATACTATTCACTTTGGTGTTAAACCCGCAGGACAAGTGGAAAGAGCAGCCGAAGAACCTGACTGGCGTTTCCATGAGTGTATCGCCGGAGAGTCAGATGAAGGTGCTTTCTATGTTGCTTCCTGACTTGAAACATGTCGCTGTAGTTTATGATCCGGATCAAAGCAGTACACTGGTTCGAAAGGGAAAGGCCGTGTGCAAGGAGCTGAATCAGCAGCTCGTTTCAAAACAGGCACGATCATCCACGGAAGCTGTGGCACAGGCTGAAGCCCTGTTGAACCAGTATACAGCCTATTGGATGATTCCAGACCAGCTGACACGCTCCAAGGATATGGTTCGCTATCTCTTTTTTGCCGCACGCAATAAGAAAAAAGTACTCATCGGTCTGTCCGATAAATATGTTCGCGCTGGCGCACTATTCGCATATTCTGTTCAGAATGATGCACTCGGCCGCCAGGTCGCCATGCTGTCGAAACGCTTGATGGCCGGGGGGCGGCCAGACCGCTTGCCCATTGAGGTGCCTCAGGATATCGAGCTGTCGATTAACATGAAGGTGGCAAAACAGATGGGCATTACAGTACCGGATACTCTTATCCGGCAAGCGAAGACCCTCTATTGAAGAGCATGCAGCTGGGTTTTGGAACCCGAATCTATCTATTGGTCGCGACACTTATCGTGGGCATCATGGCTGCGGCTGCCAGCTATTTCCTCGTAACACAGAATCAGGCCCTGAAAGGGGCACTGAGCCAGCAGGCACGCTCACTTTCTGAAAGTCTTGCGGAGGGGATGCGCATTGGGGTGCTTCTCGAAGATGCAGAGTTCGTAAAGCAGGTCGCTTCCGGGATGTTAGGGCTTCCTAATATTCTTTATATTGATGTCTATCTTGATGATGGAACACTGTTGCAGAAGCTGGGAGAAGAGGAGCATCGGTTACAGCTTCCGGATAGCATATTCAAGGGGGCGACGGAGTCCGGTTTTTTTGTTGGGGATGAGCTGAAAAACGAGCATGAAGAAGGTTATAAGGACTTCATACTACCAGTGTTTGTTGAGGAGAAGGGGGGTGAAGTCGCTGGTTTTGTTCGTATTGGCCTCTCGACAGCTGCGATTGCCCGCCAATGGCAGGACACCCTGGTAACGACGGTTTGGGCCACACTGCTGCTTGTAATGATGGGCTGCCTCCTTGTCTACCTGCCTGTACGCCGCATTATCAGGCCGATTGAAAAACTCTCTGAAGGAGCCCTGAAAGTAGGGATGGGCGATCGTGATTTCAGGATTTCAGTCAAGCGCAAGGATGAGATCGGGCTGCTGGCTGACAACTTTAATACCATGGCGGCATCCCTGCGTAAGCAAGATGGAGAGATTCAGAAGAAAGCATTCGAACTGGAGCGCTCGGAACGTAAATTCAGGGAGCTGTTTGAGAATATTGGACAACCGCTTTATATCAACGCCTTGGATGGAAAGTTGATCGATTGTAATCAGGCGATGGCTGATCTGTTCGGTTTTGCAAGCAGAGAGCAGATGGTTCAGGAAGCCGGGGGCGGCGAACTGATTTATGCCGCCCCGGAACAACGAAATGAAGTTATCGATGAGTTATTGGCAAAGGGTGAAATCAAGGAGTTGGAAGTTGAGTTCAAGCGACAGGACGGGGCAATTCTGAAAACATTAGTGACATCAAGTGTACGTTTTGACGATGAAGGGGAGGCCGTCGGCTTCGAGGGGCTTATTCAGGATGTGACACAGGTTCGCAGTCTTGAGGAGCAACTATTCCATGCTCAGAAAATGGAGTCGATCGGTACTCTGGCCGGTGGTATTGCACATGACTTCAATAACCTTCTCACTGCAATTCTTTCATCGGCGGAGATGGCCCGATATAAAATTGAGGATCGCGATAGCGTTGAGAAATATATCAATTCGATCACCATCGCTTCGAAACGGGCATCCGAGCTCACCCGGAATCTGCTCGGTTTTGCAAGAAAAGGTAAAACGAGGGTTGAAGAGGTCGATGCAGGGGCACTGGTGACAGAGGTCGAGACTCTGCTTCGGGAGACCATAGATCGAACTGTTCGTATCTGTACGGATGTCCCTCCCGGACTGTGGCCGATCAGGGGCAATCCGACCCAGATTCATCAGGTGTTGGTTAATCTTTGCATAAACGCCAGGGATGCGATCCTGGAAGCCGGAGGCCACGAGCTTAAAATTGCACTTCGGAACACGGTGATTGATCAGGCTTTTGTCGACTCCCATCCTGCTGCAGTTTGTGGCTCCTATGTGGTAATCGATGTGATTGATGATGGTGGAGGCATTCCGGAAGATGTTCGGGATAAGGTTTTCGATCCATTCTTTACCACCAAAGCTGTTGGTGAGGGCACAGGTCTTGGATTGGCTACTGTTTATGGCATTATAACGAATCACGACGGTTTCCTTTATCTGGACAGTGAAATGGGCAAAGGTACAACATTTCACATCTACCTTCCGTCAGCCTTTGAACAAAAAACAGTTGAGCCTGAAGCTGTCGTACAGCCGGTGAGGTTACCATTTACCAGTAATGCGAATGCAAATGCCACGATCCTGTTTGTTGATGATGAGGAGATACTTCGTTTTATTGCCTCCGAGTTTCTGGAGGAAAACGGTTATCAGGTACTACTGGCTGAGGATGGCAAGCAGGCGTTGGAAATGCTTGCCGAATATGGGAATCAGATTCATTTGGTCATGGTGGATTTAATGATGCCGGAGATAGGTGGGGAAGAGGTACTGAAGGTCGTTAAACATGAGTATCCGGATATCCCGGTTATCATTGTCTCCGGGTATTCAAAAAAGAGGCTGGATCAGAAAATGCATGACCAGAATTACGACGGTTATATGGAAAAACCTTATGATCTGAAACAATTTATTCAGCTTGTCGAAAAATCGCTCTCTTAGTCGGACTACTCAGGCATAATCGCAGCAACTCTGTGCATTCAAAGGGTGGGTTGTTGCGCGCTTTCAGTTGAATCGTGGACATTTTGCTCCGCAGGGGCTGGTGTATCGACGGTGAATCAGTATGCTTGCACATATATTAGGCAACAGGACAGATGAACCGCATGACAAGCAAGCTCCTTCCCGGTTTCAAACTGGGCAATCACCACATTGATGTACCGCTGGTACTGGCCCCCATGGCTGGTATCACCGACCTGCCTTTTCGCAGAATCTGTAAAGAGTTTGGTGTCGGCCTTATGGTGACCGAAATGATTGCATCACGTGCCGTGGATATGGGGCGGGAGCGTACAGAACGCATGGCCGAGCTGGGAGCCGATGAGCATCCGGCATCGATTCAGATTGCGGGTTCCGATCCCGTCTTTGTAACCGAGGCTGCCCGTTGGGCTGTGGGTCATGGGGCCGATTTTGTTGATATCAATATGGGTTGTCCGGTGAAAAAGATCTGTAAGCAGACTGCGGGTTCCGCCATGCTGAAGGATGAGCCGCTTGTGGCACGGGTGCTGGAGGCGGTGGTGAAATCTGTAGATGTACCTGTCACATTGAAGATACGCACCGGCTGGGATGATACATCCAAGAATGTGGAGAATATTGCTCGTATTGCAGAAGAGTGCGGTATCCAGATGCTGACTGTACATGGGCGTACGCGCGCGCAGATGTTTCATGGTCATGCCAGCTGGGAAGATATTGGCCTGGCCAAGGCTGCGGTATCGATACCTGTGATTGGCAACGGGGATATTGTAGGTGCTGATTCAGCCAGAGAGATGATTCGTATATCCGGTTGTGATGGCGTGATGGTCGGACGAGCTGTGCAGGGTAATCCATGGGTGCTGGGTGAAGTGTATGCAGCACTAGTTGGAGTAGAGGCCCCTGCTACACCGACTGCTGCAGAGCGTTGGGCTGTGGTGATCAAACATATGCACAATCTTGCGGAACATCACGGCATTCGCCGTGCATCGAAGTTGGCTAGAAAACATGTGATCTGGTACAGCAAAGGGCAGCGAGGTTCAGCGGACTTTCGCGCTCACTTTCAGGTGTTGAGTGACTGGCAGGAGATGCTTGCTTGTGCAGAAGGCTATTTTCTGGGCCTTGCCGAACAGGAGTCTGCAGAGGTGTTGGCACATGCAGAGTGATTCCATCTCCCTCTCGACCGTACCATTGCCGCTGATTCTTCTTGATCTGGATGGTCGAATTATACATGCCAATATCCTGGCTCAGGAAGCCTTGGGGAAATCTAACAAGCGGATCGTCGGGCTGGAACTGGCCGATATTTTTTCTCCGGGTGCCGAGATAGAAAAGCTGTTCAGGCGCCTGACACTGCATAGCGGGGTCTCAGATCACCAGATCTGCATTCGTTCTAATCGTATGCCGGTATCTTTGCATCTGGGCCTGTATGATGAAGGTATGACAGCCCTGTTTGTACCTGAGGCACATCGGGCAGAGGTTGATCAGCATAGTAAACGTCATGAAATGGCAGAAGCCGTGGCCCGAATTGCACTTGAAATGGCACATGAGGTGAAAAACCCTCTGGCCGCACTCAGAGGGGCGACCCAGTGGTTGTCAGAGCAGAAGATGTCTGTTGCCAGTAGAGAAGCGGTTGAACAGATGCTGGTTGGCGTCGATCGTATTCGTGATCGTATCGATAACTTCCTGCAGGTGGGGCCACGTGCATCGGTTCAGATGGAATCGACCAATATCCATTCCTTGATTGAGGATGTTACGCAATATCAGGAAGGTATTTATATAGGCCGGGTCTTCGATCCCAGCCTTCCGGAAACACTGGTGCATCCAGCTCGTTTTCGTCAGGCACTGGAAAACCTCTGGCAGAATGCGGTGGATGCTGCTGATAAAAAGATTGAGTGGCAGACACGGATGGCGCCGTTGGTGCACTTGCCGGGGCATCATGGCAAAGTGATTGAGATTGCCATTACCAATGATGGACTGATGATTCCCGAAGAGTTGCAGGATCGCTTGTTTGAGCCTTATGTCACGGGTAAACAACGTGGCAGTGGATTGGGTCTGGCACTGGTTGAGCGTGTTATGCTGGAGCATGGTGGACGGGTTAATATGAAGAGTGAACAGGGGCGTACCACAATGACGTTACAACTGCCGGTGAAGTGTGCAGCTGATGAGGAGAGTCAATCATGAAGGCGCTTGTCATTGATGATGATGAAGGTATCCGCTGGATACTCGACCGTGTTTTACAGGAAGAGGGCCTGGAGGTGATTCAGGCTGGCTCTATTGGCGAGGCCGAAGCCGCATTGGAAGAGCATGATATCGGCATTACCTTTCTTGATGTATATCTTCCCGATGGAAACGGCATGGATTTTCTTGCAACCGGTGCCCTCAACATGCCGGTGATCATGCTTACGGCTGAAACTACCTTTGGCCATGCCGCAGAAGCCTATCGAATAGGGGCGATGGAGTACCTGCCCAAGCCATTCGATCTCGATGAGGTGCGTCAGCTGGTTCAGCGCGTGGAGCCGGTAAAAGAGAAGGCCAAGGCAGCTCCGGCTGTAAAGCAGGATCTGATTATCGGTCGCAGCCAGGCTATGCAGAACCTGTTTCGCACCCTGGGGCGCGTAGCTGCCTCTGATCTTACCGTACTTATTACCGGTGAATCGGGAACAGGTAAGGAGATGGTGGCTAAAACCCTGCATGATCGCAGTCAGCGTGCAGACAAAGCCTTTGTTGCCATCAATACAGCAGCGATTCCTGCAGACCTGTTGGAATCCGAATTGTTCGGTCATGAAAAGGGCTCGTTTACCGGTGCGGATAAAACCCGTGAGGGACGTTTTGAGCAGGCTGACGGTGGTACGCTATTCCTTGATGAGATTGGTGATATGCCAGCGGCCCTGCAGGCAAAACTTTTGCGTGTGCTGGAAGAGGGGCGTGTACAACGCGTCGGTGGCAGTCAGTCGAAAGCGGTGAATGTTCGCCTGCTAGCTGCAACCCATCAGCATCTGCAACAGAAAATTGCCAAAGGCGAATTCCGTGAAGATCTCTATTATCGCCTGAATGTAATTCCGGTACAGATTCCGCCTCTGCGTGAGCGCCGTGATGATATCCCAGAACTGGCCAACTTTCTGCTTGATCAGGCAGTGGTCGAGCTGGGCATGAAGGCCCCTATCCTGCTGGATGATGCTGCTGACCTGTTATGCCGCCATGATTGGCCGGGCAATGTGCGTGAATTGAAAAATGTAATGCGAAGACTGGCTGTGTTGACACCGGGAGCAAGCATCACGCTGTCCGATGTTGCGCTTGCTCTGGGTAATGCAGAAAATATTCAGCAGGGTGAAGAGACCTTGTCGGATGCAGTTACGCGTTGTACTCGCCAATATCTACACCAGCTGGGTTATGCGAAAGCCGTGAACTTGCATCAGTATCTGCTGGAGCAGATGGAGCCTCCTTTACTGGTGCTGGCGATGGAGCGGTGCAATGGTAACCAGCTCAAGGTTGCTGATATGCTGGGTTTGAATCGGAATACCGTACGTAAACTACTGCGCAAATACGACATCGACCCACAATATTTCCGCTAAAAGCTTGTGACTTTAACCTTATAGCATCTCTGCGAGAGCCATGCCTGCTGCATATCCGGATGACCAGGCCCACTGGAAGTTAAAGCCGCCCAGATGGCCGGTGACATCGACAACTTCACCGATGAAGTAGAGACGGGGTACTTTTTTGCTCTCCATGGTTTTGGAGGAGAGTTCATCGGTATTTACACCGCCAAGTGTTACCTCAGCGGTACGATAGCCTTCACTGCCGTTGGGCCTGAGTTGCCAGTTCTGTAACTGATCAATGATAGATCGGGTTGTGGCATCAGAGAGCTGATTCAGACGCTGTTCCCGTATCCCGGTATCAAACAGCAGCTGTACCAACCGCTTGGGCAACAGTTCGGAGAGGAGTGTACCTGTCTGGGCCTGCGGACGGGCCTCTCTTTTCTTTCTGATCAGCTCGGAGACATCACAGCCGGGAAGCAGGTTGATCGCAATGCTTTCACCGGGGCTCCAGTAGGATGATATCTGCAACATGGCCGGCCCAGAAAGGCCGCGATGAGTGAACAGCATCGCTTCGGTGAAACTCCTGCCGCGGCTGGAGGCTGTCACATCCAGTGAAATTCCGGCCAGTGTTTTCAATGCCTCTTTTTCCTTGCCTGTAAAGGTAAACGGCACCAGTCCCGGAGCCGGTTCAATCAGTTTCAGGCCAAAGGATTCGGCGATTTTCAGGCCGAAGGCTGTGGCCCCCATTCTCGGGATGGAGAGTCCGCCTGTTGCAACCACCAGTGATGATGCAGAAAAGTCACCTTTGTCTGTTTTGATCAGGAACCGCTCCTGCTTTTCTATCGAAAGAATCTCGGTTTGCAGTGAGATATCCACGCCGAAGTCGTGGCAGGGGGCGAGCAGCATATCGAGAATATCACGTGCTGAATCATCGCAGAAGAGCTGTCCGTGACTGCGTTCGTGATAGCTGATGCCGGTCTGTTTGACCCACGCAATGAAGTCATCGGCAGAAAAGCGTGCAAGGGCAGATTTGCAGAAATGGGGATTGGTAGAGATAAAGTTGGCAGGGGATGTGAAACGATTGGTGAAGTTACACCTGCCACCACCGGAGATAAGGATTTTTTTGCCGGCTTTTTCCGCATGATCGATTACCAGCACCGACTTTCCGAAACCTGCAGCAGTCCCTGCACACATCAGCCCTGCGGCTCCTGCGCCGATGATAATGATATCAATATCTCTCATGGGGTCGGATTGTGCCGTGTTTTGTATAAGCTTTCATCTGGATTCAGAATAGGTCTGTAAGGATTATTGTGGTGTAGCGTCTAAGTAGCTACTACTGACGCAGTCAGGGTGGGCTCAGGAGACATGAATGAAGCGAATATTGTGGATGATGGTGGCGGTTATGGCGACAGGTACGGCTACAGCGGCAGAAAAAACAGAGCATGCTATTTTTGCAGGAGGTTGTTTCTGGTGTATGGAACACCCGTTTGATGAGCTGCCCGGTGTGATTTCAACAACCTCCGGTTATGTCGGTGGCGCCAAAGATGACCCGACCTATCAGGAGGTGTCTGCTGGAAGTACGGGGCATACCGAAGCGATAGAGGTCATTTTTAATCCCGCGCTGGTCAGTTATGAGAGCCTGTTAGAGATCTATTGGCGCAATTCCGACCCGACGACGGCCAACCGTCAGTTTTGTGATGTGGGATCGCAATACAGGCCGGGTATATTCTATATTGGTGAAAAACAGAAGAGTGCTGCAAAAGCTTCAAAAGCTGCGCTGCAACAAAACAAGCGCTTTGCGGAAGATGTTGTGACTGAAATTACCGCAGCGACCACTTTCTGGCCTGCAGAAGATTATCATCAGGACTATTATCTGAAGAATCCGATTCGTTATAAATATTACCGTTACAATTGCGGGCGTGATCAGCGCCTTGAGCAGCTATGGGGTGCAAAAGAATGAACCGACGCGGATTTCTTACTACGCTGGCGGCTGGGGCTGCCTTACTGATACTACCACGTCAGAGTCTGGCTGAAGGTGAAAGGAAGAGCCTTATGATGGAAAAAGTCGAAAAATCAGAGAGCCAGTGGCGTGAACAGCTGACTCCGGAGCAGTTCGATGTACTGAGAAAAGAGGGGACGGAACGCCCGTTCAGCAGTGCCTTGAACAAGGAGTACGGTAAAGGTCGTTATGTCTGTGCGGGCTGTGAGTTGCCGCTGTTTGATTCGGCAACCAAGTTTGACAGCGGTACCGGTTGGCCGAGCTTTTATGCACCGATAGAAGGGCAGATCGAAACCAAACGTGATTTCAAGATGATTTTGCCGCGCACGGAATATCACTGTGCCCGCTGTGGCGGCCATCAGGGGCATGTCTTCAACGATGGTCCTGAACCAACAGGTCAGCGCTGGTGCAATAACGGTGTGGCGCTGAAATTTATTCCGGTCTGATCCGTTTTAATCGAGTTTTTTCTGACTTCTCTGAATGATGAGAAAATGTCATCATCGGCGGATGAGTGAATTTATAGCCAAAGCGCAGGTTTACCGGGTTGAACTTGGGCCGCGCTCTTACGATATCCATATTGAATCGGGCTGTCTGGACGGACTGGGTCAGGCCATGGGTGAGTTGTTTGATTCACCAAGCCGCTGCATGGTGATCAGCAATGTCACTGTTGCGCCGTTGTATATGGCGCGGGTCCGGGCTTCGCTTGAGGACGCTGGCTGGCAGGTATCCGAATGTATCCTGCCGGATGGCGAGTCTTATAAAAACATGGAAAGCTTTGCTTTGATCATGGATGGGCTGATGGATGCCAAGCTTTCACGCAATGAGCCGGTGATCGCGTTGGGTGGTGGTGTAGTTGGCGATATGACCGGCTTTGCTGCCTCCTGTTATCGCCGAGGTATCCCGTTTATTCAGGTACCGACCACAGTGCTCTCCCAGGTAGATTCCAGTGTGGGTGGAAAAACCGCAATCAATCATCCGCATGGCAAAAACATGATCGGTGCCTTCTATCAACCGAAGCTGGTTTGGGTGGATCCGCTGGTGCTGAATACGCTGGAGCCGCGTGAGGTGAAAGCGGGCATTGCGGAAGCGGTTAAATACGGCCTGATACGAGACGTCGCATTTTTTGACTGGATGAACAGTAATATGGAGGCAGCGATTGCCCTCGATGCTGATGTACTCAGTGAAATGATTCATGCCTCCTGTCGTCATAAAGCGGAAGTGGTGATGGCAGATGAGACGGAACAGGGTGTTCGTGCACTGCTGAACCTGGGACATACCTTCGGTCATGCGATTGAGTCGATGACCCACTACACCACCTACCTGCACGGTGAGGCTGTGGCTATCGGAACGCTGATGGCAGCGCGGCTGTCAGAGCAACTGGCTTACGCGCCAGCAGGCTGTGAAGAGAAGATCAGGGCATGTTTCCAGGCTGCTGGTCTGCCTGTGGATGTGCCGGACTTTGAAGCTGAAGAGTGGCTCGATATCATGGGACACGATAAAAAGAATATTGGTAGCCGTATTCGGTACATCCTGCTAAATGAAATAGGAAGCGCATTCCTGGCCGAAGATGTGTCTCCCGATGCTATTCGCAGCCTGATCAATTCCTATAGGACGAGGCTATGATGGATGCAGCTTTGATGTTCGCTTACCGCAAAAAAGAGGCTATAATGATTAATATCCTGTTTTCAACAGGGGTGAATTGTTTGGCCGAAAAGGGGGAGCTGTAAGCGTGGAGATTCCTTCCATTTATCCGGATCAGAAGTATCACAGTACATTGATTAAATCGAGTGGCTGCATCGGGCGCCTGGAGAATGTGGCGGTCTGGTTTTCGACACGGCAGGGTAAAAAAATACCTGATGTCATTAAGCCGGCGGTTGTGTTGTTTGCCGCTGATCACGGTATTAGCTCTGAAATTGATGATGGCGAATCGGCGACAACGGCTGAGTTGCTCAGGGGGGCTCTTAGTGATGACTCTCCTATCCGTAAGCTGTGTGCCCAGGCCAATGCTTCCTTGCACATAGTCGATGTCGGTGTTGCCGAAGAGTTGAGTGACATGGCGGGGCTTGAAGATGCCAGAGTGCGTGCAGGTACTGCCAATATGACGAGTGAATCTGCCATGCAGCAGAGTGACTACTGGGAAGCAGCTGGCATTGGTGAGGAGTTGGCCAACCGTATGATTGCCGATGGTGCCAATCTGTTGATTGCCGGTTCGATCTCTGCCTGTGATGAGGTTTCGGTTGCTGCGGTGATTTCTGATCTGGCAGGGCTCTCTCCGGATGAAGCGCTGAGCTCCAGTTCTAATGTAAGCCCTGAGGTTTATACGCAGGAGCTGGTGGCTCTGGAAGCAGCTCTCTCTCGCGCACAGGGTACTTCATCGCATGATATTCTGCGTGAGCTTGGTGGTCTTGAGCTTGCAGCCATGGCCGGTTTTTATCGTGCGGCAGCACATAAGGCCGTACCTGTACTGCTGGACGGACTGGCTTCAACCGCTGCAGCACTTGCAGCCACAGCCTGGGATGTGCGTATTGCCGGCTGGATGCTGGCCAGCCATGTCTCTGATGATGCCAGCCACAGGCAGGCACTTGAAGATCTCGGACTTGAGCCTTTGATGGAGCTGAACAGGAGCATTGGTGAGGGCAAGGGCGCGACACTGATGTTACCTGTGTTACAGGCGGCATTGACGATGCAGGCAGGACTTGCACTGCTTGAAGAGTGAGTTCTTGACCGACGGGTAAGTCGGCTTTTCTGGTAACCCTGTATTTCTAATGGCCGACAGGCATTGGCATGTTGATGCGAATGACTAGCTTCTGCACCCCAAATATTTTCAGGATGGTATTATCATGACAGCATGGACATTGATCGTACTCAGCTTTGCTGTGATTGCGACATTAACAGGCCTGTATCTCTCGCAGCGCCAAAAAGCATCGGTACTGCGATATCGAGGTGCTGTCCCTGCCCGCTTTGCAGAAAAAGTACCGCTGGCTGCACATCAGAAGGCCGCCGATTACACGGTTGCGAAGCTGAGTCTGGGGCGAATGGGGCAAATATTCGGCCTTGTTTTGCTGCTGGTATGGACGATAGGCGGCGGGCTGGAATGGCTCGATACACTTTCTCATTCGTTTGGCCTGTCTGAAATATGGACAGGTGTGGCCTTCCTGATGCTGTTTTTTCTTGTCGGTCAACTGCTTGAGCTGCCTATGGATATATACGGCACTTTTGCGATTGAGGCACGCTTTGGCTTTAACAAGATGACTCCGGGACTGTTTGTCAGCGATATGGTGAAACAGATGGGGCTGATGTTTGTGATCGGCGTGCCGATCACTTGGGTAATCCTGAGCCTTATGGCGGGAGCAGGTGATGTGTGGTGGTTGTACGCCTGGGCCTTCTGGACCGGGTTCATGCTTTTGATGATCTGGGCCTTCCCGACATTTATTGCCCCGCTGTTCAATAAGTTTGAGCCGCTTCCCGAAGGCGAAATGAAAAACACGATTGAAGCGCTGCTCAAACGCTGCGGTTTTGAGAGTAATGGTCTGTTTGTCATGGATGGTTCCAAACGTTCCAGTCATGGTAATGCCTATTTTACCGGTCTGGGTAATGCCAAGCGCATCGTCTTTTTTGATACCCTGATCAAGCAGATGGAACCCAAAGAGACCGAAGCGGTTCTGGCCCATGAACTGGGGCATTTCCATCATGGGCATGTGAAGAAGCGACTGGTCATTATGGTGTTCACCTCACTGATCGGTTTTGCCCTGCTGGGTTGGCTCAGTACACAACCATGGTTTTATGCGGGTCTTGGTGTGGAAACACCATCCAATCATGCTGCCCTGATTCTGTTTATGCTGGTGATGCCTGTGTTTACCTTTGCGATGGCACCGCTGATGAGTTATTTCTCGCGCAAAAACGAGTTTGAGGCCGATGCATACGCGGTGGATAACAGTAGCGGTGAAGCACTGGCCAGTGCGCTGGTGAAAATGTATGAAGATAATGCCAGTACGCTTACGCCTGATCCGGTCTATAGCGCCTGGAATGATTCACATCCTCCTGCACCCATCCGTATCGATCATATCGAAAGTCTGCTTAAAACTAAGGGTTGATTCGGTCTGTATGTATAACGGGGCAGGTATTGGGAGTTATGATTGGTTCAGTCAGACCGTAATTTTGATGACTTAACCGAGCGTTTTTCCCGCAATATCTATGGCAGTGCCAAGGGTGAGGTGCGACTGGCCATCGTCTGGCAGCATCTGCTGCAAACCCTGCCACAACTATCTGCCGGTAAACCGCTACGTATTCTCGATGCCGGTTGCGGTTTGGGTCAGATGGGGCTGAAGCTGGTGGAGATGGGCCATGACGTGGTGCTTTCCGACCTTTCCGGTGCGATGGTTGAGCAAACACGCACCCTGTTTGAAGCGCAGTTGCCGGATCACGAACCGAAGCTGATCCATGCCCCGGTGCAGGAGCTGCAAAGCTATGATTTGGGGCAGTTTGATCTCATACTGTTCCATGCCGTGCTTGAATGGCTGGCCACGCCGAAAGAGACACTGTCGGGTCTGCTCAAGCTGCTCCGTCCATCCGGTTCTCTCTCCCTGATGTTTTACAATAAAGATGCGCTGGTATTCCGGAACCTGATTCGTGGCAACTGGCGCAAGGCTGAGAGCGATAACCTGCAGGGTGAGGAGGGTGGTTTAACCCCCTATCACCCGCTAACACTGGAAGAGGTGCAGGAGTGGTTGCAGGGCTGGAATTACCGGACTCTCAGCCGCGCAGGCGTTCGTGTGGTTTATGATTATATGGATCGAAAGGTGCGTGAATCACGCCCTGTCGAAGAGGTGGTACGCATTGAGATGAAATACGCGCGCCAGGAGCCCTATCTGCATATGGGCCGTTATCTGCATCTTATTGCATCAAAAGGTTCATAGAATGTTTAAGAAAAGGTTTTTGATCCCCCGTTAGCGCAGTCTGCTGATGATACCAAATCGAGCAAGCCCAAAATTGTCTGAAGCTCTATTATCAATCGATGCATTCTAAATTTCCGTGATGAATCTGGTAAATGCCGTTATAGGCTCTTGTATAATCAGCCGGTAACCAGTGCTTCCTTAACACTGCCCGAGCTTCCGGTTAGTCTGCGCGACCCTTTTAAGCCTTAGGAGTAATTGAATGACTGTTCGTACCCGTTTTGCCCCATCACCAACCGGCATGCTGCATATCGGTGGTGCCCGCACCGCCCTGTTTGCCTGGCTGTATGCCCGTCACTTTGGCGGTGAATTTGTGCTGCGTATCGAAGATACCGACCGCGAGCGCTCTACCGATGAGGCAACACAGGTGATTCTCGACGGTCTTTCGTGGCTGGGGCTGGACTGGGATGGCGATCCGATCTTTCAGAGTACCCGTGAGCCGCAGCATGTGGCGGCAGTAGAAAAACTGCTCAGCGAAGGCAAGGCGTACAAATGTTACTGCTCCAGGGATGAACTGGATGAGATGCGTGAAGCGCAGCGCGAAGCCGGACAGAAGGCGATGTACGACGGGCGCTGTCGTAATCGTAGCGAACATGCCGAGGGTGCGCCGTATGTGGTGCGTTTTCGCTCGCCCGATGAAGGCGAAACCATCGTTAATGATCTGGTGTTGGGCATGGTCAGCTTCCCGAACAAAGAGCTCGATGACCTGATCCTGCTACGTACCGATGGCACGCCTACCTATAATCTGGCTGTGGTCGTGGATGATGCCGATATGGGCATTACCCATGTCGTACGTGGCTCTGATCACCTGAATAATACTCCGCGTCAGATTCAGCTTTATGAAGCACTTGGTCTGCCTATGCCTGCATTTGCCCATATCCCGCTGATTCATGGCCCTGATGGCGCCAAGATGTCCAAACGTCACGGTTCTGTCGCGATTACCGAATACCGTGAGCAGGGGTATCTGCCGCATGCGGTGAACAACTATCTGGCACGCCTTGGCTGGTCGCATGGTGATGAAGAGGTGTTTTCTGAAGCGCAGTTGATTGAACTGTTTGACCTGGCACAGGTGGGTAAGGCTGCAGCCCGTTTTGATCAGCAGAAACTGGACTGGCTCAACGGACACTGGTTGCGTGAATCCAAACCGGCTGATCTGGTAGGTGAAGTAACTCGCCTGCTTGGCATTGATGTCTCTACCGGCCCTGATCTTGAGCAGGCGATTGAATCGTTGCAGGAACGTTCGAAAAACCTGATTGATCTGGCTGAAGGCGCACGCTTCTATTACGAGCCCCCAACCGAATACCAGGAAAAGGCTGTGAAGAAGAATATCAAGGATACCACCTGGTCTCTGCTTGAAAGCTTCATCACCGCAATCGAAGAGATGGATGATTTCTCAGGCGAGGTTGCTCACGCATTGATTGGTGAGATCTGCGATGCGCAAGAGGTGAATATGGGCAAACTTGCCCAGCCTATCCGTATCATGGTTGCCGGTGGCCCGATCTCTCCACCGATTGATGTTACTCTGGCCCTGTTGGGTAAAGATGAAACGCTTCGTCGCCTGAAGGCGGGTGTGGCTGCATTGAAGAGCGAATAATCAAGCTGCTATAGAGATACCGCTCAATAGACGGACGGTTCGCTTTAGAGCTTTCGCTGGTCAAGGGCTTTTTCAAACGCACAATACACTATTGTATTCTGCTCAGAATTGCCGGAAGATGTTTAACACTGGTATGTCTATGATATTTTTATGCCCTGATAATCTGACATGAGTTTTGTCGGGCTGTTGCGTATGACGCTGTTGACAGCGGCATGCCTGTTTTCATTCGCAGCTCTGGCCGATGATGACGTCCGCATTATTGACTCCCCTGTTGCAGTTCCCGAATCCCTGCTTAAGAAGATGGATACGCTGCGTCTGCGGCCTGATGCAGGCAGCGGTCTGGTGCGTCATATGGCCGCTGGCGATGCCGAATTGCTGCGTGGCTGGTTACGCGGTGAAGCTTATCTTGATGCTGAAGTTGCGCCTCAGTACATTGATGGTCAGGCGCGATGGCAAGTCAGTGCGGGAACATTGTGGCGTATCCGCCATATCGAAATTTCCCCACATCCTTCCCGCAAGCTGGATCTGCTCAATGCCAATGACGCTTTTCGCAGCGAGAGCTACGAAGTCGCCAAAGCGAAATTACTCTGGGCCTGGCGCGATGCGGGTTATTTGCGTGCCGAGTACGATCACGCCGTAGTTATGCCGGATCATGTGAGTAAACAGGTGGATGTGGTCTGGCAGGTGAAACCAGGACCGCTGTTCTATATTTCAGAGATTCGTGTTGAGGGAACGCGCCAGTACGATGGTGATCTGGCCCAGAAACTCAGTCGCCTGCAGGCCGGACAGGTGCCGACACAACAGCGATTGCACGATGCGATGCAGCGTATTGCTGCGGACTCCCGCTATCAGCATGCGATAGTTGTGCCGGAACTGGAAAAAGCGGAAGGCAATCAGGTGCCGGTGCGCATTACATTGACTGAGGCGGCCTGGCGCAAGCTCACGGGTGATGCCGGGTATTCGACTGATTCAGGTCTGGGGCTGGGACTTGGCTGGGTTGATCGCAGTCTGCTTGGCGGCCAGCTTGAATACAGCCTGCGCGGCGAGGTTTCACGTACCAGTTCCGGTGTCGGCACAACACTGCTCAGGCCTGTATGGCCGGATGCAGACCAGCAGGTGGGTATCAATATTGATTACAGTCGTGTCGATAGTGATGGTCGTCGCTACGATTCGATCAGTGGCGGCCCGTTCTGGCAGTGGCATTTCAGCCTTGAGGACTATCTGCGTCTGACGCTGCAGGCGGAACAGGTGCGCGAAGCAGGCATCGGGCTGGTGACTCTGGGGCCGAGGGCCGATATCCATTTTCAGCATACCAGTGGCATCAAGCTGCCGACCCGGGGCTGGCGTGCCGATATCGGCCTTGATCTGCCGATGCGTATAGGTAGTCCGGGGTTGTGGCCGGTTATCAATGTTTCGGGCCGTTATTATCACCAGCCGCTCGGCTGGCTGCTGCTTTCCCCGCGGGCTGGTTACGGGCGCACCCTGAATCTGCAGGGTACAGTGCCCAAGACCTATCGCCAGTTTGCCGGTAGTGCTGCCACTGTGCGCGGTTATGCACTCGATTCGCTGGGCCCGGTTGGTATTGACGGGTTGACCACCGGTGGTCTGATGAAAACCTACGGAGGCCTCGATATGGTGTTGATGCCCAATGCCGATCTCTTCTCGCCGGTATTGTTCAGCGACGTGGGCAAAGTGTGGCAGACGGTCGGAGCTAAAGCACCAGTAGCCTGGTCTGTTGGTGTCGGTGCTATCATACATACGCCGGCAGGCCCCTTGCGACTTGACCTTGCCTTGCCGCTTAAGCGCGAGGTGCAGGATGCCCGCTTCCAGTTTTATATCAGTCTCGGAGATGTGCTGTGAGATTACCTCGCATTGTTATTATTGTTCTTGCTACACCTGTTTTCATCATGGTCGGACTCTGGTTCTGGCTGGGTAGTGCCGGTGGTCGCCAGTGGGTGGTCGATACCGTGGCCAATGTTTCCGATGGTATGGTCGAGATTCGGGGGTTGCAGGGGCATCCTCTGAGCGAGGGCTATGCCGAAGGCATCCTGTTTAAAAATGATGCGGCTGAAGTGACGGCGAGCTCTGTGCGTATGGTCTGGTCGCCGCTGAGCCTGCTGTTCATGGAATTGGATTTGTCGCTGCTGAATATCGAATCGGTGCAGGTACGGTTGCGGGAAACGACGCCCGATAACTCGCAATCAGCCACCAGTTTGCTGCTGCCGTCCGTGCGGCTGCATGCGTTCAGGGTCGGTGCATTGAATATCGAGCAGGTGGACCAATCAATGCTCTCGGTTGATGGTATCCGAGGTGATGGTCTGCGTTTTGACGGGGAGCTGGCAGGCACGCTGGCAGCGCATATTATCGATCCGGATGCTGTGGTAGAGGTGGCGCTGGCTGGCACACCGTTGTTCTGGCAGCTGGACGGGCGATTGCACAGCGAAAGCCACGGGTCGCTGACGCTGGCGTTGACGGGTAAGCGGCTGCAGGCGGGAGATGCGCGTCTAGAGGCGGCTGTCGATGACAAAACGGCGCTAGTTGAAGCCAGTTGGCAACGGCAAGGCGATGACCTGAATGCGACAGGTAACGTGAAGCTTGGCAGCGGCGCTTCCGGATTTGACGGTACATGGCAGGTCGGAGCAGAAATGGAGTCGGCCAGGGCCGACTGGAAAGTGGAAGGCAAGGCCAGAAGCGATCTGCTGAACCGGCAATTGCAGCTTGATATCAGTGGCCGCTGGGCGGAGGGCAGGCTGTCAGCTGTGGCCGAGGAGGTAGGCCAGAGGTTTAAGCTCGAGTTGCTGCACGAGTCCGACGCACTGACCGGTACGCTGATATTGAAGGACTGGTTGTCGCCACTGAAGGATGCGCCGGGCCAGTTGGATGGAAAGCTTGCCGGCAACTGGCAGGTAAAAAGTGGCCAGTGGAAATTGACCGGTGATATCAATAAGGGAGAGCTGGCCGGGGTGGTGGCAAGCCTGAAACTTGACGGAGAGGGCGATGGTGGCAACTGGCGGCTGCGCCGCGCCGATGTGCGGGCAGTGGGTCTGAGCCTGGCCGCAAGTGGCAAGGGTGATACAAAGTCTTTCGAACTTGCCGGTAAGTTGTCCGGTAGAGATATCGGCCCGGTCATGAAGCTGGTCGGCATTGCCGGGGCTGGCGGCAGTATGCACGCCGATATTCGCCTGACTGGCGCATATGAAAATCCGCAAGTCAATGTTGTAGCGACAGCTGAGGCCCTGACGCTGGAGAGTGTCGTCGTAAACAGGCTTGATCTTTCCGTTCGCCAGCTCGGCCGCGATGGTACACTTAAATTGAAACTGACGGGTGCGGCGATCGATGGCAGCCGCGAGATTGATCGGTTCAATGGCACGGCTGTTCTCGATGGCGATATAGTGACCTTGTCACTGGCCTCACAGGGGCGCTTGCAGGGGGAAGCTTTGGTTACGGCCGCTTTCGAGGCGGATGGATGGCATGAAGTCAGACTGCGTGGTGTGAATATCGACTACGACGGTGTCACTATATTGGAAGCGAAACAACTGTTACTCAAGCGCGATGGTAAGAACGTTCGACTGGAAAAAGCACCGCTACGGTTGATGGGCGCGGTCTCAGTCTGCGAATTCGTACTCGGCGGGGAGCAGGTTCTGGCCCGGCTGGATGTTACAGATTTGCGCCTTTCAGCTGCGGAACCGTGGCTGACATCGCTGCCCTATCAGTTCGGGGGACACGTCGACCTCTCAATCACTCTCGAAGGCAAGGCACAGACTCCGCAACTTACCGTGCGTCTGAATGCGCCCGAGCTCAAACTCAGTCACGCCATGTTTGCCGGTGTTGAGGGCAAGATGCTGCTGCTCAGCGATGTCAGCATGAAAAGCATTTTCCGCGATCAGCGACTGAGCTGGAAACTGCATGCGAGGGCACCCGCTGACGGGGCCATCGAAAGCAGTGGCAGCTATGCCCTGCTGTTCAGTCTCCAACCGTGGAAAATGACACTGCCGGAACGACGCGACGGCTCGGGAAAACTGCTGGCAAGGTTCGCGCGTCTCTCCGATTTGCAGCCGTTGATACCGCGCATCGATCCGTTTGACGGCAGTGGCAATCTCGAATTGAACTGGAAGATGCCGCTGGGTATGAAGTCGGTGGGAGGCGATGGTCATATCCGTTTTGATGCCTTCGGTGTTCCCGAATTCGGGCTGGAAATGAAGGGGGAGTTGCAGGCGCGGATGGCTAACGGTAAACCTGTGGTTGATCTGCTGTTGCAGGGTGGAGAAGGCGAGCTTCGAATCAAGGGTGGTGTGGATATTGACCGTCGCACTATTCCCGACATCCGATTCACCCACTTTCCCCTGATGAACCTGCCCGACCAGCAACTGACAGTCAGCGGGACGATCAGTGCCTCCGAACAGCAGCAGGTGAGTATTATCAAGGGAGATCTTGAGGTGGAACGCATGCGCCTGGAGATTCCTGAGGCCACACCGATGCCAACCTCCGATCTGCAGTGGGATATTGAAGCTGTTGACGATGTGAAAAAGAAAAAATCGTCGCTGTCGAAGATCGATGTCGAACTGAAAATTGGTGATGATGCCGAGATTTACGGGCGCGGCATGAGTTTAAAACCGAAAGGGGAGCTGGATCTGGGCGGCAGCCTGTCACAGCCGAAGCTCACCGGTGTGCTGGATATCGCCAGTGGCAAGATCGAGTTTCGCAGTGTTAAGCTGGATATTCAGTCGGGCAGCTACGTCGTTTTTGCGGGTGATCCAACCCGGCCAACGGTTCATATCCTGGCGGCACGCAAGGTCGGAGATGTGGTTGCAGGTGTTATTGTGGATGGCCCGTCCGATCAGTTGACCACGCAGCTTTACTCTTCACCGGCCATGAGTAACTCGGAAATTTTCTCCTATATAGCCACCGGCAGGCCTTTGGCCACCCTGGGCAAGGATAATGCGAGCGATGTCATGACCGCTGCCGAATTCATTCTCGGTCCTGGCACCATGATGCAGGAGGTACAGGGTAAGGTGAAGCAGGTAACCGGGCTGGATATCTTTGAGGTAGGTGGCGGCTCGACCGGTGGTTATGTGCGCGCAGGCAGCAAGGTATCCGACAAGGTGACAGTGACGGTGGAACAGTCGGTATCGAAGGAGGCGACTACGGCGCTGACATTGGAATATTTGCTGAGCAAAAGTTTTTCCATCTTTGCCCGCCAGACAACCGATCTCGCCCCTCGTATAGGACTTCGTTACAGCAAGAAGTGGTTTGGAGCCCCCAAACCAAAACCCGAGGCTGCCAAATCGGTTAAATAACTGTTGAGTTGAATGACTGCGGTCAGAAGCAGCCATTCGATTTGCGTACTATAATCATGTGAAAATATTTCGTATGTCCCTCATTTGGGGGACAGACAAGTGTAAATCAGCACCTATACTTGCCACTGATTATAAGTGACTTAGGAGTACTAATGGCAGTCCAACCACCTTGGGGAGAAGACCAATCATCGCCGGAGAATATAATTAGTCGTTTTTCTTATGTGATTGGTGGGATGTCCTTTATGCCATTAATCGGTGTTCCTTTTGGGATCATTGCTGCAGTTTGGGGATTAACAAAGTGGAATAAGGGTGGAAAGCTACTCGTTTTGATTGCGCTAGTGGGTATTTCTATTACTCCTATCACTTATGGAATCCTAGGGTATTTTGCATTTGATGAAGTCGGAGGCACCTATGATAAAGGCCGCGCAAATATTGCAAAATCACAATTAAATACTGTCACCCAGGCTATAGAAACGTACAAGGTTCAAAATGGCAAATACCCTAAATCTCTTGATATTCTTGAAGCATCATTACCAAAAGACTCATTTGTTTTTCTTCATGACCCAACATTAGTAGATGCTGCTGAGAGTAAGTTCTATTTTTACAAACTGATTGATAAAAATAGTTATCATATCAGGGCTTATGGTCGAGATGGGATTTTAAACACTGAAGATGATGTATTACCTGACCAGATCAAGAATGTAGGCTTAATTGCTAATTACACAGTTAAATGAACGACTGAAAGTAGTTTCAATCTTAGAGGCGGGTCAGGCCAAGGCGATCAACAAAGGGGAGTTACCTCCCCAACCACGATGAAAAATCGGTGTCTGTACAATTTAAGATTTGGGGCTGACACCTGACTTTTAGAAAGTTAAGGTGGTCTAATGTACATAAAGTATTGTAAAATAAGTAGAAATAAGCAGTTGGAGCTAATGAAATACTTCATTGCAGGTTCAACAGCTAGAATAGCGGCAGATTTGGTCGGTATTCATCGCAATACTGCGATTAGGTTTTTCCATAAATTACGCGAGAAAATTGCCTTAAAACAGCAGCAGCGTAGCGAGAAATTTAGCGGTGAGATCGAATTGGATGAGAGCTACTTTGGCGGAGTTCGGAAAGGAAAACGTGGCAGAGGAGCTGCAGGTAAAGTTGCTGTCTTTGGAATCCTAAAGCGTGGAGGAAAGGTCTACACCCAGATTATTCTTGATGCCAAGTCTGAAACACTAATGCCGATAATCCGTTGCAAAATAAAGCCTGACAGCATTGTATACACAGATTGTTGGCGTTCATATAACGCATTGGATGTCTCTGAATTCAAACATTACAGAATCAACCACGGTAAATTATTTGCTCAAAAGCATAATCATATCAACGGCATTGAAAACTTTTGGAACCAGGCAAAGAGGCACCTGAGAAAGTTTAATGGCGTACCCCGGCAGCATTTTGAATTATTCTTGAAGGAGTGCGAGTGGAGGTTTAATCTGGCTTCATCAAAAGAACAGCTTGTTGACCTAAAAAAGCTGCTCAAAGAATTCTATTAGGTGTCAGCCCCTAAGATTTTTTTGATTTTCCTCTGCGGCAAAGGCTTCTATTTAGCGGGTGAGTTCTACAGAGGCCCAGTCGCCCTGGGTGTCGCGGCGGACTTCGCGCAAGCCTTCCGCAATATAGGCGGCAGCGACATCATCAACGTGTTCGATAAGCAGGCCGGAGAGAACCAGACTGGTTTTCACGCAAGGGGCCAGCTCTTTGGCCATCCAGACGAGCGGGGCTGCAAGGATATTGGCAACGACCAGATCAAACTGCTGCTTTGGTGGTGTATCATCGAGTTTTGACTCCAGCGTAACGCCGTTGATAGCCGCATTGCTCAGACATGCTTCAACCGACTCCTCTTCCATATCAATGGTGAGTGCTGAGCCTGCGCCCAGTTTCAGGGCAGCAATGGCGAGGATGCCTGAGCCTGCACCCATATCGAGCAGGGTGGCTGGTGGATGGTCTGCACAGATGCGCTCAACCGCTTCCAGACATAATTGCGTGGTCGGGTGTGTGCCGGTGCCAAAGGCCATACCCGGATCAAGCACGATATCCGTACGACCTTCCGTGGATTTGTCGCAGAAAGACGGGCGTACCCAGAGGTTCTGACCGATGGGCATGCCATGCCAGTCTTTCTGCCATGCCGTTTCCCAATCCTGCTGTTCCAGTGTGTTCAGAGTGAACTGCTCTTCCGGGATGCCGGTCTCGGCAACAGCTTTCAGAACAGCTTTTTTCGAGGCCTGCTCATCGTCACCACACTCAAACCATGCGATATGCTCGGTGAGGGCGGAATCAATGTCGGTTTCCTCGGCAATTCCCTGTGCACTATGGGACTCAGCCCATGTTTGAAAGGCCTCGCTATCAATCTTGTCGGCTGAAACTTTTAACTCCAGACATTTTGATGCTTGCATCTTGGGCTCCCCTTCTGTGCAATACCCCCTCTTCTCCGGGGGTACAATTCAGTGCAACACTCTTCAACATATCGCATGCGGGTAAAGGAAAATATCCGAATGACTGATCCGGACTGTGATGACACGGTTATTTCACTTGCTCTTGAGCCTGTATATGGGGGCACTCTTAAACCATTCATGCCGGGTCAGTTTGTGCGTATCGGAATTCCCAAGCTGAACGAACCTGCTCCGGGTTACTTTGCCATTGCCTCCTATCCCGAAAATCCGGATTGTTATGAGTTATTTGTCAAAAATGCCGGACCGCTTTCCGCATATCTGTGTGATATCAGTGAGGGCACCGAGCTGGAAGTAGAAGGGCCTATTGGAAAAGGGTTTGATCTTGCTCCCTTTAAAGGGGCTGATGTTTATCTGTTGGGCGTGGGTACGGGTATCGCACCACTGCGTACGGTTTGGCAGGATATTATCCACCATCGTAAAGATTTCGGTAAGGTCACCATTTATGCCGGTTTTCTGACCGCTATGCATCAGTTGCTCACCGATGAACTCGAAGAGTTGTCCAAACATGACATTGAGGTGTGTATCACGCTTGAGATCGGTAACGACAGCTGGGAAGGTCCGATTGGATATGTTCAGCATGCACTCAGAGCCGATGCGCCGGATGGTAACAATGCAGTCGCCTGTCTTGCGGGTATGAGTGCAATGGTGGACGCTTGTAAGGAAACCTTGCAGAATCTCGGATTTGATGACACCCGCATTCTGCTCAACCACTGATCCAGTGAGTCTCGATTCCCGAGAAGATACGTCGCGTTCCCCTGATTTACCTGAAAACTTCAAACTGCCACTGATCTCACTTGATATAGGCATGAAACGTATCGGCGTGGCCGTATGTGATCGCATGGCCTTTTCCTGCCGTGGTGTGACCTATCTGCATCGCAAGGATAAGGGGTGGCCGCAGCAGCTGCTCAAGCTGATTCGCGAATACCGTTCCCAGGGCATAGTGGCGGGCTTACCTATGAACATGGATGGCACGGAAGGGGTGCAGGCGAAAGATGCCAGAGCCGCAGTCAAAGAGCTTGGACCGATCTGCGCGCTACCTGTGCTGTTTCAGGATGAGCGTTTGTCTACCTGGACGGCCAAAGAGCGTCTGTATGGGCAGGGGTTAAACGAGAAAAAGGTGAAAGAGAAACTGGATCAGACCGCTGCCGCGGTGATTCTGGAAGATTTTCTTTCCGCACACCCGGAGTTGAAGCCATGACACACACGGTTTTGTTTGACCATCAGGCTGTTGAAGGCGCGCTGGATCAGATCGCTGATACGATGGATGCACCGGAAGTGTATCTGGTCGGTATCCATAGTGGCGGGGCTGATGTGGCTGATGCGATTCAGGGGCGCCTTGAAAAGAACGGCACTCTCGTTCATCGCGGCAATCTCGATATCAGCTTCTACCGGGATGATCTGGATACCATTGCACCGCATCCGCTTGTGCATCCCAGTGAATTGCCGTTCGATGTAGCAGGCAAACATATCTGGTTGGTGGATGATGTGCTCTACACCGGCAGAACGATACGTGCGGCGATGGGTGAAATTTTCGATTATGGTAGGCCTGCATCTATTCGTCTGGCTGTGCTGGTCGATCGCGGCGGCCGGCAGATACCGATTACAGCCGATGTTGCTGGCTTTGCACATGCTGCGACTGCCGATAGTACGGTTGAACTGATGACCGGTGGGGCATGGAATATAGAACAGAGGCAGGTGAAATAATGCGGCCCTTGAAACATCTATTCGGCATCGCGGATCTAGATCGCGAGCAGATTGAGTACCTGGTCAATCTCGGTGATTCATTTATCGAAATTAATCGTCGTTCGTTGAAAAAGGCACCAACGCTGCGTGGCAAGACGGTGATCAATCTCTTTTTTGAGAATTCAACGCGAACTCGCACCAGCTTTGAGCTTGCAGGTAAACGCCTGTCGGCAGATGTGATTAATATCTCAGCCTCTACCAGTGCAACCAAAAAAGGGGAGACGCTGCTTGATACGGGGCAGACGCTGGCAGCCATGCAGCCCCATGTGTTGGTGATTCGCCACTCATTGGCCGGAACCTGTGAGTTTCTGGCGGACTATCTGCCCAACACTGCGCTGGTGAATGCCGGAGATGGGGCACATGAACACCCGACGCAGATACTTACGGATCTGCTGACCCTGAAGCAGGCCTGGGGAAACCCTGAGGGCAAGGTGATTACGATGGTTGGTGATATTGCCCATTCCCGTGTTGCCCGCTCCCATATGCTGGCAGCTAAAAAGATGGGATATACGATGCGCATCGTTGCACCGAAAACACTATTACCTGATCAGGTTGAGCGTTACGGTTGCGAGGTTTACCACGATTTTGATGAGGCACTGCCGGGCTCTGATGCGGTTTATATGTTACGTGTTCAAACCGAACGACTGACCGATAATTGCGCATTCCCATCGGTTCGCGAGTACAACGAGGCTTATGGATTGAATGCGAAGCGACTCAAGTCTGCAGGTTCCGATGCCATTGTGATGCATCCGGGTCCAATGAACCGCGGTGTGGAGATATCCACTGATGTGGCTGATTCGGTGCATAGTCATATTCTTAGCCAGGTTGAGCTCGGTGTGGCCGTGCGCATGGCCGTACTCGCCGCCCTTTGTGGTGGTACAGGAGAGGAATCATGAGTCTGTTGCTGATTAAAAATGGACAGTTGATTGACCCTGGCAACGGTATTGATGAAAAATCCGACCTGTGGATCAGAGACGGAATCGTTATTGCAATCGGCGCCTATGATGCTGCTGCCGATGAGGTGATCGACGCGAGCGGGAAAATCGTCTGTCCGGGCCTGATTGATATGCATGTGCATCTGCGTGAGCCCGGTCAGGAGTGGAAAGAGGATATCGAATCAGGCTCCCGTGCTGCGGTGGCAGGCGGTGTAACCTCGATGTGCTGTATGCCCAATACCGGCCCACATATCGATCATGCAGGTGTTGCCCTTCAGATTGTTGCACGCGCCAGACAGGTGGGGCTTTGCAACGTGCATCCGATCGGTGCGGTGACAAAAAACCTTGATGGCAAAGAGCTGACCGAGATGCGTGAACTCTCACGCGCCGGTTGCGTGGCTTTTTCCGATGACGGTATGCCGATCTGGCATGCAGGTGTCATGCGTAAGGCGCTCGAATACTCTTCCAGTTTCGGATATATGGTGATCCAGCATGCTGAGGAGAAGGAGTTGACTGCCGGTGGTGCGGTGAATGAGGGCTGGATATCTACACAGCTGGGAGTCACCGGAATGCCGGTTGAGGGTGAAGATTCAATGATTGCCCGTGATATTATGCTTACCCGGCGTACAGACGCCCGTTATCACGTCGCCCATATCTCATCGATGGGTGGCGTTGAGCTGGTGCGTCAGGCGCGAGCCGAGGGTTTAAAGGTGACAACGGAAGCCGCCCCTCACCACTTTGCACTGACCGAGGAAGAGGTTTTAGGATATAACTCCGATGCCAAGATGAGTCCGCCGCTGCGCACAGAGGAAGATCGTCTGGCCGTGATTGAGGGGTTGCGTGACGGCACGATTGAAGTGATCGCCACCGATCATGCGCCGCATCATGAGGATGACAAACGCTGTGGTCTCTCCTGTGCCGCATTCGGTATTGTGGGGCTTGAAACCATGCTGCCTGTATCGCTTGATCTGGTGCGCGGCGGCGTACTTACCATGTCGGATATGATTGCCAAAATGACATGCAATCCTGCCCGCCTTCTGAATCTGGATGCAGGTACGCTGAGTGTGGGTGCAGAAGCGGATGTGACGATTTTTGATGCTGATGCGACATGGACCGTGGATCGCGAGACGCTGGTGTCCAAGGGTAAGAACACACCGTGGCATGGCAAGGGGATGACGGGTCTTGTCACGCATACAGTGAAGGCCGGACGATTGGTGTTCGCTGAAGGGGAAGTCTGTGGCTAACGAAAACACCCTGTTTGAAGAAAAGGCCAAGGTGCTGGCCCATATCACCCATCCCGGTGATCAGTTTGTCATGCGTTTGCATGCGCCGAAAATAGCAGCCAAAGCCCGGCCCGGACAATTCGTGCATATGCGTGTGTCCGATGAGCGCGCCCTGCGTCGTCCAATCTCGATTATGCTTACCGATCCCGAACGCGGCACTGTTGATTTGCTCTACAAAGCGATTGGTGAAGGTACGCATCTGCTCTCTGAGCGAAAGACGGGCGATGTGATCCCTATGCTGGGACCGATTGGTGTGCCATTTGATTTGTCAGATGAATCCAAACGTTATGTGCTGATCGGTGGTGGCGTTGGTATTCCGCCGATGATCTTTGCCGCTGACGCGTTGCAGGACAAAGCCGACTGTGTGGTCTTTGCCGGTTCCGAAGTGGAGTTCCCTTTTGCGCTGAAACCATCGACCACGCTGCTTCCCGGTATCAATGGTAATGCAATTCTGGCGATTGCTTCATTGGAAGAGCGGGGTATTCCCTCCCGACTTGCATCCAATGCAGATCTGTACGGCTGTTATGAGGGGCATGTGCCGAACCTTGCACGAGACTATCTGGCAGCACTGAGTGATGAAGAGCGAAGCCGCTGTGTACTGCTCTCCTGCGGTCCACATCCTATGCTGCATGCCGTGGCAAGGGTGGGGCGTGAGTTTGATCTGCCTACCTTTCTGAGCCTTGAAGAGCATATGGCCTGTGCACTTGGCGGCTGTGCCGGTTGTGTGGTGAAAACGCTTGAAAATGGTGAAGAGAAATACCGCCGCGTCTGTGTTGACGGGCCGGTGTTTGATGCGGATATGCTTCCTGAATTTGCATGAGTGATTCAACGGCGTTCGATGTGCTTGAATTCTGGTTTGTCGAGCTTGAGCCACGCCAGTGGTGGGTGAAAGATGAAGCCCTGGATCGCGAGATAGAAGAGCGCTTTGCTGACTTGCATGCGGATGCTGTAGCCGGAAAATTGTATGGCTGGCGCGAAACTGCCATGGGACGACTGGCAGAAATTATTATTCTCGATCAGTTCTCACGTAATATTTACAGAGATAGCCCTGAAGCCTTTGCCTGGGATGGTATGGCTTTGGTTCTGGCACAGGAAGCTGTGCGCATTGGTGCTGATCAGGAGTTGGATGTTCCGGAGAAGGCATTCTTCTATATGCCGTATATGCATAGCGAGTCCATGGCGATACATGTGCAGGCACTCAGGCTCTTCGATCAGCCGGGGGCTGAGTTTAATCTGGAGTTCGAGATCAAGCATAAGGCGATTATCGACCGCTTTGGTCGCTATCCCCATCGCAATGCCATTCTGGGCCGAGAATCCACAGCCGAGGAGTTGGCCTTTCTTGAGGGGCCAGACTCTTCATTCTAGCGTCTGACACGATACGAACTTTTGATATCTGCTGTCAGCTGGCCGAGATACGATTTCTACCCGCTTCCTTCGCTTGATAGAGCAGCCGATCAGCGCGTTGAGTGAATGTTTCAAAGTTATCGTCCTTCTGAAAGGTGGTGACGCCGCAGCTGACTGTGACACTCCCGACATTGGGGAAGGCATGAGATTCAATTTTCGCACGCAACTTTTCTGCAATAGTCGCTGCTGATTCAAGATCCTGATGAGGAAGGATAAGCATAAATTCCTCTCCCCCCCAGCGGGCCAACAGATCCTGAGAGCGAATGCTGTTGCTCACAAGTTTGCTGCACTCCTGTAAGACTGTATCACCAACGTGGTGGCCATGTTTATCATTGACCTGTTTGAAATGATCAAGATCAAACATGATTAAAGCGAGAGGGTGCAGGTAGCGAACTGCCCGGCCAATTTCAGTGGCTAATGCTTCATTGAACTTTTGTCTATTATAGGTGCCGGTCAGGGGGTCTGTAATAGAGAGTTGTGTCACTTTTTCGACAGTGCTGCTCAGTTTCTCATTGGTTTTTTGCAGGGTGATCAGAAGAGGTGACAGAGTGAAATGCAGTGTTAACGCGATAATGATGATAATTGCTAATGTGATAAGTATTGTTGAGGTTAAGTAGGAGCTCCGCTCATTGATTAAAGCTGTCATCTCTTCTGCAATAAAGATAAGGGCCTTTGGGGAGTCATCGAGCACAGGTAATTCAAAATCATGCAGCAGATAGATTGCACCGGACTTTCCCTGTATCAAATGGTGATCATCAACGCGGTGGTCGGCGGGCAGGTTCTCCAGCCAATCGAACTCCATATGTTTTCCGGACCAGATCGCAAAGTCGCCGTGACTATGTTGAAAGTCATTTTTATTTTTTAAGATATTGAGTGCCTCTTTTTCTATAAAGAGTAACCCATCAAGACCTGATTTCTTCATGGAACTTAAGAGATAGTCGGGGGCGAAACCCAGTTCCACGCTGCCAATATATTTTTTAGCATCGAAAATCGGTTCGATAATCCTGTAGAACAGGCCGTGCACCCCCATTTCCAGGATATGTATTCCTTGTTTTGTCGTGAGAGCCTTCTGCAGAGCTGGTCGTTTGGCGGCTATATTATCCCCGTAGACCTCAGGCAGATGAAGGCGTAACAGGGAGCTTCCATCTGCAGTATGAAAATGAAGGCGCTGAAGGTACGGGTTCTCCTGTTGTAACAGCTCCCAAGCCGGCCGAGTTAGTTCGAACAGAGTTGTGCGATCCTGATGACTGATCGCTTTCATTACTCCCGGAATTAACAGCAGGGATTTCATTTCAAATGCGTAACGCTGATCGATCATCATGGAAAGGTTATGATGGAATTGCTGGTGTAGACGGGATTCGGATGATTCGATCATCTGGTTGATCTGAGCGTTTTTAAGTTGATAGAGGTGAACCCCGTAACCGGACGATAACAGGATGATAATAGGGATCACGATAGCCAGTGACTTCTGTTGCAATGTGAACTTATCGAGCATTCATATCACCTTTTGGAATCGCGCAGGACAACAAGGTTATTCTATGAAATTCTACTATAGCATTAATAATACAGGAAGGGCCAGATGGAGATTTAATTGAAGGAAGCTGTAAGGCTTTTACTGCCTGGATACTTCAATCGGAAGCTCAGAGGTCAGTCAGTTTATTGCTCAGTATGCTGACCAGTGCTCTGTTTGCATCAGGCATGGGATAATCATTCAGGTCGCCGGGTTCAGCCCATGTGTGAGGCGATTCGCAGTTCAGCTCTTCCAGGTTTTCGCACAGGCAGCTGAAAAGAAGGAAGTGAAGCTGGCGATCCGGGTAGTCAAAGCAGTGGGTGCCAAGTAGCCGCCACTGAATGCCATCAAGACCGGTCTCTTCTTTCAGTTCGCGCATGGCAGCAGCTTCCGCTTTTTCACCAGCCTCGACTTTGCCGCCGGGGAATGACCAGAGCCCACCGCAATGTTGCTTAGCATCCCTTTTCAGAAGCAGCAGATTCCCTTTATTATCAAAGGGTGCGATCAGAGCGATGTTGCGTAAATGCATCATCGTACACCAGCCTGGATGCCATAGAAATCCGAGGGGCTATTAATGGTGAAGCCAGCCAGAAGGTGTGTCGGAATAGATCATGACATTGTCGTTGTTTACATCATATATAAAGGGGAACCAGAGAAAGGATTTATTCAATGAGAAGAATCCACTTTCAAGTTTACTGACCTGTCCGAGCGCGTATTTGTGCCCTGCCGCCAGTTTTATTTTAATATTGTAAGGCGTACGATTCTTTGCGGCAGATTGTTGGATTTTAACGCCCAGTAAATGCTCTCCCGGCTTAACCTTAATTGAGTACCCACCAACCCAGAAGTCATTATAAACCTTGCTTAAAATATCGCCGCCACTGTCATTCATAGGAAAATCATTGGGCCCAGAAACGCCATCAATAACTTGCAGTACGGGATATGAAAGGGTGTGACTTAATTGCTCTCCAAACTTTTCTTTGTATGCGGTTCGTACTGCCGACTTGCATTTGGAATTGCAAACATCAGAGAGACTGGCGACCGAAGAGCTTGGTAATTCAGGCCCTTTATAGAGTTTGACAGTATTGCTGGAACAAGCTGCCAATAAAAAAGCAAAGCTGATCGAAACCATCACCAACGCGTTGTGCTTATTCATATCTATCTCCAAGTGCTTATTAGGTCCGGTACTCCGCATTGATGGTGATATATTCATGAGTCAGATCACCGGTCCAGATTGTGGCGGACTCATTGCCCATAGCCAGATCAAGTGTGATGGTGAATTCCGCCTGTCCAAATACGGCCATGCCCAGGTCATCACTGTAACCGGGGTCCAGATTACCATTTTTGAACATCAGTACGTCATCCGCGGAGAGCGTGATGGTGTTGGTGTCGATGGCAATGCCCGAGTTCCCGACAGCCGAGAGGATACGTCCCCAGTTGGCATCAGAGCCGGCAAAGGCGGTTTTAACCAGTGGCGAGACGGCAATGGCGCGGCCCACGGTACGAGCATCCTCTTCACTTGCCGCTCCGGTGACTTCGATCGTGACGAACTTTGAAACGCCTTCACCATCGCGCACGATAAGCTGTGCAAGTTCGATACAGAGTTCGGTCAGCGCCTGTTCGAACAGGGTCGTATCTGACAGTGGTCTGTGTCCGAGTCCTATGCCGGAGGAGAGCAGGTAGAGGGTATCGTTGGTTGAGGTGTCACCATCAACGCTAATGCAGTTGAATGAGCGATTGGCGACGCGTTTGAGCATGGCTTGCAGCTCTGTTGCGGTAATCGGTGCATCGGTGGCGACGAAGGCGAGCATGGTTGCCATGTTGGGGTGAATCATGCCGCTACCCTTGGAGATGCCGGTCAGGGTATAGGTTTCCCCATTAATATTGACCTGTGCGGAAGACCATTTGGCAAAGGTGTCGGTGGTGCGGATGGCGTTGGCGGCAGCCTCCCAGCCGTTTTCACACAGTGAATCAGAGGCCTCGTGCATGCTTGCCTGAATACGCCTGATCGGAAACGGTGTGCCGATCACGCCGGTGGAAGCGGAAAGTACAACATCGGCAGATACAGCAGCAGCAGCAGCACCTGATTCAATCAGTTCACGTGCCCAGACGGTTTCCATCTCGCCGAGTCCTGCATTGGCATTACCGGCATTGGCGACTATGGCACGAACGGCTTCGGCATGGCTGGCAAGGGTGGTTTCACCATGGCGTACACAGGCTGCACGGAAGCGATTGCTGGTGAATACACCTGCCGCATGGCAGGGCACATCGGCTACGATAAGGGTTAAATCCTGGCGGCTGCCTTTCAGTTCAGGGGATTTAACGCCGCACGATGCCGTGCCTACCTTGAAGCCGGGCACTGCAAGAGGTGGTGAAAGCTCAGGCTGATTTACTGGCATAAGCGATGATTCCTCGTCCATGAAGGGACTGTTTTTTAATAAGCCAAACAAAGCTTGTCTGGTCTGGAGGGTAGAAGGCGTGAGCCCTGCTACCCTGTTTGCATTATCAGGCGTGTTTACCGTGACACTGCTTGTATTTTTTACCCGATCCGCAAGGGCACGGGTCATTGCGGCCAACCTTGGGGCTTTCGCGCTTGTAGGTATGGTGCGCTTCCACCTCTTCCTCTTCGCCAAGGTTATAGCTGACCGGCGCCGATTCCTGCACCGGCGGGCGCTCGACTACAGGTTCCTGCTGCTCTACCTGCACGCGATGCAGGGCAAGCATGGTTTCTGAGCGAACCTTGTCGAGCATGGTTTCAAACAGTTCAAAGGATTCGCGTTTGTATTCCTGAATCGGCTGTTTCTGGGCATAACCACGCAGGCCAACACTCTGGCGCAGGTGGTCCATGGCCAGCAGGTGTTCTTTCCAGTGGTGGTCAAAAACCTGCAGTACCAGATACTTCTCGAAACCGCGCATCTGCTCAGGGCCTGTACTCTCTTCCTTGGCGGCCATATGTGCTTTCAGGGCTTCGGCGATTTTTGCTGTCATGTCACCGGCAGTTTCCACCTCATGGCTTTCCCACCAGGCTTTTGGATCGGCCTCAACAGTCAGACGCTCCTTGAGTGCGGTGCCGAGCTCTTCCAGCTGCCACTCTTCAGAATGGCCGTCGAGGAATTCATCTTCCAGGTGTCCTGCATAATCGGCCTGCATGTCCTGAATGACATCCTGGATGTCATCGGATTGCAGCAGGTCGCGGCGCTGTGAATAGATCACATCGCGCTGCTGATTCATCACATCATCGTACTCGAGCAGGTTTTTACGTACATCGAAGTTGCGTGCTTCCACCTTTTTCTGTGAGTTCTCAATCGCCTTGGTAACCCATGGATGCACGATAGCTTCACCTTTATCGAAGCCCATCTTGGTCAACATGGACTGCATCTTTTCACCACCGAAGATACGCATCAGATCATCTTCTAGTGAGAGGTAAAACTGGGTCGTACCCGGGTCACCCTGACGGCCGGAGCGACCACGTAACTGGTTGTCGATACGGCGTGATTCATGGCGCTCTGTGCCGAGAATGTGGAGGCCACCAAGGGCTACAACTTCATGGTGTTCAGCAAGGCATGTTGCACGAATCTCTTCGGCTTTGGCTTCCCGCTCTGCATCGGAGAGTTTGGCCGGTAGCTGTGCAATCAGCATATCCGGGTTACCGCCGAGCATGATATCGGTACCACGGCCCGCCATGTTGGTGGCTATAGTCAGCGCACCCTTGCGGCCTGCCTGGGAAACAATCTCGGCTTCGCGTTCATGATGCTTGGCATTGAGAACTTCATGCTTGATACCTTTTTTGGTCAATAGTTCGGAGAGCAGTTCTGACCTTTCAATCGACGTGGTGCCGACAAGCAGAGGAGCGCCCTTTTCATGGACATGGATAACATCTTCCACGATGGCTTCGAATTTATCCTCTGTATCACGATAGATCACATCGGGTGCATCAATACGGATCATTTCCCTGTTGGTGGGTACGATGACCACTTCCAGCTTATAGATCTTCTGGAACTCTTCGGCTTCGGTATCGGCCGTGCCTGTCATGCCGGCCAGTTTGTCATACATGCGGAAATAGTTCTGGAATGTGATGGAGGCCAGTGTCTGGTTCTCAGGCTGTACAGTTACCCCTTCCTTGGCTTCCAGTGCCTGATGCAGGCCGTCGGAGTAACGGCGTCCCGGCATCATACGGCCGGTGAACTCATCAATAATGATGGCTTCATCATTGCGCACGATATAATCCACTTCGCGGGTGAACAGGGTGTTGGCGCGCAGTGCCTGTGTCGCGGCATGCATAAGGTTGACGTTTTCAGGGTCGTAGAGGCTGCCGTTGGTTAACAGGCCAGCTTCGCGGAACAGTCTTTCAACGCTGTCGTTACCGGTTTCGGTGTAGGAGACGGCCTTGTCTTTCTCATCTTTTTCATAATCTGCAGGGTCGAGCTGTTTGATCAGCTTATCGGCCTGTTCATACAATTCACCAGCCTGCTCGGCAGGTCCCGAGATAATCAGAGGCGTACGTGCTTCATCGATCAGGATGGAATCCACCTCATCGACGATAGAGAAGTTGTGTCCGCGTTGTACCAGCTCTTCAGAGCTGAATGCCATGTTATCGCGCAGATAATCGAAACCGAATTCGTTGTTGGTGCCGTAAGTAATATCCGCAGCATAACCTGCACGGCGCTGCTCGTTGTCGATGCCGTGTACGACAACACCTGTGGAGAGGCCAAGGAAACCGTAAAGTTTGCCCATCTGCTCGGCATCACGTGAAGCCAGATAATCATTCACCGTGACCACATGTGCACCCTTGCCCGAAATAGCATTGAGGTAGACAGCCAGTGTTGCAGTCAGGGTTTTACCTTCACCTGTTTTCATCTCTGCGATTTTGCCCTGATGCAGGATGATGCCGCCGATCAGCTGTGCATCAAAGTGACGCATGCCCATGACGCGGACGGATGCTTCACGCACCACTGCAAAGGCTTCAGAAAGCAGCTCATCGAGAGTGGCGCCGTCATTCAGACGCTGGCGGAATTCAACAGTTTTGGCTGCCAGCTCTTCATCAGAGAGTTTCTGCATATCAGGTTCCAGCGCATTGATCTCTTTGGCCATCGGCCATAATTCCTTGAGAAGACGATCATTACGGCTACCGAACAGCTTGGTGAGGACTTTAAACATGATGGTGTGGCTCCACTTGGGTTTTGTGCATTAAACTTAAAAGGTTGCGCAGAATAGCACTACAGGCCGCAAAGACGAAGGATTCCTTGTGATTATTGCGATTTTAGGTGTCACAGGCGCAGTTCCGTCTCTCTTTGCGAAAGCGCGGCTTTCAAACGGGAGACACCTTCCCGGATATCTTCCAGACTGGTGGCATAGGAAAAACGCACGTGTTGGGCAGATTTATAGGACCCGAAATCTTCACCCGGTGTGATAGCTACACCTGCTTTTTCAAGCATATCCCGGCAAAACTCTTTGGAATCGTCTGTGATGCGTTCGACATTGGCATAGATATAAAATGCACCCTGAGGCTGAACCACAATATCGAAACCGAGCTTCGGAAGTTCCGCCAGCAGGTATGTGCGCCTCTCATCATAGGCTCTGCGCATGGATTCACACTCATCTTTTACGCCAAGTGCTGCAATAGCTGCATATTGGGAGAGTGTGGGGGCTGCGATAAAAATATTCTGCATCACGCGCCGACAGGCATCAATGAGCTCTTCCGGTACGATCACCCAGCCGATGCGCCAGCCGGTCATCGCCCAGCGCTTGGAAAATCCGTTAACCACGATGGCATTGTCATCGAATTCAAGCGCACAGCGAGCTTTCACGCCGTAGTTCAGGCCGTGGTAAATCTCATCAGAAACCAGATAACCGCCATGTTTTCTGCATGTGGCTGCAACCAGCTCAAGCTCATCATCTTCAATCAGGGTGCCTGTAGGGTTGGAGGGATTGATAACCACGGCAGCGCGCGTGCCCTCCTGCCAGTTCTTCTTAACCAGTTCGGCTGATAATTGATAACGGCTTTCAGGTCCCACGGGGATATTGATCGGCTCCCCTCCTGCGAGTCGGATAAAGTTGCGCTGGCAGGGATAACCGGGATCGGAGAGCAGTATGGATTCACCTTCTTCAAGCAGGGCTGCATAGATCAGGCTGAATGCCCCGGATGTGCCGGGGGTGATCAGAATCCGTTCGGCAGCTATATCCAGCCCGTACTCCTCTTTGTACCAATGGCTCAGAGCCTTCTGAAGTTCCGGCTTTCCGGTTGATGGAGTATAAAAGTTGTCACCGCTATCCAGTGCCACTTTTGCAGCTTCGATGACAGAAGCAGGTGTAGCAAAATCGGGTTCACCAATCTCCATATGGATAATCTTGCGGCCTTCGGCCTCCAGCTCCTTGGCACGCTCCAATAGCTGCATCACCCTGAATGGTTCAATCTGATCAATTCTTCGCATCTTGCCAGTTTAACTTGAGGATAACCTTAACACCATTTGTCTTTGCATTATGCATCTAATATTAATTGTTGTTCCACCATTCGCTAATAAACTGAGAAGGTTTAATGTTTTTACCCTTCACTTTTAAGAATAATCTTAGCCCAAGAGAAGTGACAGTTACTTCTATATGATTTAGCCAATTACTGCCGAATTGACTGTCACCAGCTATGGCACCGATTTTATCAGAATCAAGTTTTTCCATTGTTGGGATTGTCTCTCGCATTATCAATCCTAAAAATTGTAAGTGGGATAAAGCTTGATCAATGTCTTCAAACGAATCGAGGCTTGTAACTTTCTTTAATTCACCAACATTTGGGAAAATTGGATTTGCACCTACAAGGTTGTCTATGTGAGAGGCTGACCATTGGGTTGATTTACAGAAATATTCAAACAAGGTTGCTTCATCATGAGATAGCTTGCTCAATATATCTATATAAATGATGTTTTTGTCCGTGGCCGAGTCCTCTTCGCATGATGAAGAAAATATACCAGCCCACATTTCTTGAAGAGTATTTGAATCAGTCCAAGAGCCATGTTCATATATTGAATATAGGATTCTTGGATGAATCTTTGGATTATTAAGGTCGCCACGGTTTTCTATTTTAGACTTACTATTGATCAAGATTTCAGTAAAGTTTTTTGCTCGCCATTCTTTGACTTTATCTTGTAGCGCAAGTCCAAGCTCTTCTGCTGCTGGTAAACATATTCTTCCTAAAAATGCTCCTAAACCATCTACCGTACCTTGTGCTAATATATTTAGTGAACTACTGGTGTTGCTCATATTGATATTCCTTTTCGCTACTATGTCTATGCATGGTTATTTATAGATAATTTCTTGTTAATTTCGTAGAAGTATAACAGGTATTACTAAGGGTTGCGTTGGCGAGATGTGGAGAATTGACCTAGAGTTGCCAGCATGAGTAATCAATATGATATGATTGTAATCGGTGCCGGGATTTCCGGGCTGGCGATGGCGTTTAAGGCACAACAGGCAGGCAAGTCCGTGCTGGTACTTGAGAAGGAAGAGAAAGCAGGCGGTTGTTTTGATTCGGTTGTGATGGAGCAGGACGAATCATTCTGGCTGGAGATGGGTACACACACCTGTTTTAATTCCTATGGGCGACTGTTGGAAATACTTGATCAGCTTGGAATGATGGAATCCCTGCAGCCGCGCCAGAAGCAGTCTTATCGCATGCTTGCAGATGATCAGCTGGTTTCCATTCCTTCGCGGCTTCACTTTTTCGAACTATTTCTTAATGCATGGCGTATCTTCAGGTTGAAGAAGGATGGCCTCTCCATTGCCGGTTATTACGGTGCGATTGTAGGCCCGAAAAACTATACCGATGTTTTCCGTCATGCTTTTAGTGCCGTGATTTGCCAGCAGGCGGATGAGGCTCCTGCCGATATGCTGTTCCGTAAGCGGCCGCGTGATAACTCGGTGATGCGCAGCTACACCTTTTCAAAAGGGCTGGGGACTGTGATCAGTGTGCTTGAGGAGAAGTTGCAGGTGAAAAAGGGTCAGCGTGTGAGTGCAGTACGCCTTGATGCGGACGGTTATCAGGTGGATGCTGGTGATGTTTCTTATGCCTGTGACAATCTGGTCTGTGCAACACCTGTGCTGGCTGCGTCGCGGCTTTTGAAAGATGTTCATCCGGGGATTGCCGAGCAGTTGGGCTGGGTGCATGAGGTAGAGATTGAGTCTGTGGGTATAGTTGTGGCGAAGGGTGACCTGCCACTTGATGCTGTCGCAGGTATTATTGCCGTTGACGGGGACTTTTATTCGGCCGTTTCCCGGGATTATGTTGATCATCCGCAGCTGCGTGGTTTTGCCTTCCACTTCAAGCCGGGCCTGCTTGATGAGAGGCAGAAGCTGGAGCGTATCTGTGATATTCTGAAGCTTGGAGAGTCGCAGATTAAACAGGTCTTTCATAAAACCAATCGTCTGCCTGCCCCGGACATGGGCCATCATGAACTGACGGGAAGAGTGGATGAGCTGCTTGCAGGTAAGCCTCTGGCACTGGTAGGTAACTACTTTGCCGGTGTGGCTGTTGAAGATTGTCTGGAGCGTGTGGAGCAAGAGTTCACGCGCCTGATACCATGAGGTTGCTGTTTGTTTGTGCCGCACTGCTGATCAGCAGTTGTGGCTTTACTGAAAAGGTGGATGTGATGTTTGAGTGTGTTTCACCCTCGGGGCACAAGATTGCCACATTCTACCGTGTATCAACCGGTGAGCGTCCGGGAGATACGGAGATGAAAATCAATCTGCGTCCGTCCGGTAGCGTCTTTAATGAGAGTATGCACAGTTTTTCATTCAAACACGGTTATGATGCCATTATTTATTGGATCTCGGATCATGAAATGCGTGTTGAATACCCGGAATATGCCGAGCTCACTCATCAGGAGACTGTGATCTTCGGAAGCAGTCAGACCTTCGGTTCAGATGACCGGATCAAGGTGGTTTATGAAGAGAGGCCCTCTACGCATGGCTATTTTGTAGTGGAGCAGCGCTGTTTTACGGAGTTTTCAGGCTCCTGACGGCTTCGGGGGAGCTGCTGCCGTTGTATGCTCCAGTTGCTCGATTTTCTCTGTGATGTAGCTGGAGAGTTCACTGATGCCAATCCATTCTATGGCCCGCTGCAGATCAGGGCCGCGCAGTACCCGGGTTTCATCCAATCCATCCACCTCAGTTGCAACCTTGTACACTTTTGCCAGTCCAAAACCGACAGGGCTTCTGGCAACGATGGCCAGCCTGCCATTCTGGCGAAATTTGGCCCGATGCATACGTTTTCCGGCTGAGAAAATGGCTTTATATGACAGGCTGGAAGTCGATGTGTTGTTGCATACTACGGAGAGGCCAGTTTTTTCCGGAGTTGCGTACTTCTCTTTGAGTATTTCCGAAATATGGGCTTCGAGTTCTTCATCAATCACTTCACCATGGAAAATGACCAGCATGAAGTTCCGTTCAGGATAGTTCTCGAAGTAAATGCCTATATATTCACCCTGCTGTGCAAACTGCGTTCCTTATTAATAGCAGGAAATAAAGGTTTAGTAAGGGTTAAACAGTGGCTGGCCGGATTACTCCGGCCAGACCAGTACAGGTTTTCGTGCGGCCTTAGTTTCATCGAGTCTGCGACGGAATGGTTTGAGCGGCGCTTCATGCAGCGCATCGGTCTCCCCTGCTTCACAGGCATCGGCAATATCCAGCATGGCATCACAGAAGGCATCGAGCGTTTCCCTTGATTCGGTTTCGGTCGGTTCAATCAGCATTGCACCATGCACAATCAACGGGAAGTAGACGGTCATGGGGTGGAAACCGAGATCAATCAGGCGCTTGGCAATATCGAGTGTTTTCACACCGTGCCTGTTCTGAATCTCATCGGTAAGCAGGCACTCGTGTTTGCACAGCCCTTCAAATGGCACGTGATAACGATCTTTCAGGCGATGCAGGATGTAGTTGGCATTCAGTACTGCATCTTCAGCAATCTTGTGCAGATGCTGGCGACCAAATGCGGAGATATAGGCGTTGGCACGCAGCATGACACCGATTTGTCCGGCAGAACCAAGTACCTGGCCTATAGATGTTTCGCAGTCGTAGCTTAGTGTGAATCTGTCACCATGTTTTTCGACAAGCGGGACTGGCAGGTATGGAGCAAGTGTCGCATTTGCTGCCACAGGTCCGCCACCGGGGCCACCGCCGCCATGCGGGGTGGAAAAGGTTTTATGTACATTGATATGCAGGCAGTCGATACCCATGTCACCCGGACGGGCGATGCCGACCAGAGCATTGAGATTGGCACCGTCGCCATATACCAGGCCCCCGGCATTATGGACCAGTTGGCAGATCTCTTTGATATCGGTCTCAAAAGCACCTGCAGTGTTGGGGTTGGTCATCATAAGGGCTGCGGTCTCATCATCCAGATGCGCTTTCAGCTCATCCAGATCAATGCGTCCGTCAGGCCCTGATTTGAGTTCCACAGTATGCATGCCGCAGAGGGCTGCTGATGCAGGGTTGGTGCCGTGTGCAGAATCAGGCACCAGTACCTTGCGGCGTTTATGTTCACCACGGTCATCAAGACATGCACGAATCATCATCAGTCCGACCAGCTCGCCATGGGCACCCGCCGCAGGCTGCAGTGTTACATGAGGGAGGCCTGAGACTTCGCCCAGCCAGTTCTGTAGTTCATAGAGTAGTTCCAGAGCGCCCTGTGCTGTCTCTTCCGGCTGCTCAGGATGGATATGGGCAAGGCCGGGCAGGCGTACGACCTGCTCATTTACACGCGGATTGTATTTCATGGTGCATGAACCCAGGGGATAAAAACCTGTTTCAATACCGTGGTTCCACTGTGAAAGGCGTACGAAGTGGCGTACGGTCTCAGGCTCGGAGAGTCCCGGAATATTCGCAGCTTGCTTGCGGGCGAAGGCGTTCAGTTCAGCGGAGAGTTCACCAACCACACCCGGCAGGCTGATCGATTCCGGTGCCTCGTGGGCATGCTCAAACAGCAGCGGCTCTTCATGTTGCATGCCAACGGTGCCGGAATATTTGAAGCTGTTGTCTGTTGTAGTCATCTCGGATCCACTCATTTCGCCATCTCCAGAGCAGCCAGATAGTCGGAGATGTCATCGGCCTCAACCATCTCGGTTGTGGCCACCAGCAGATGTCTGGTTTCAGCATCCGGTTCAATCTGCTCCAGCGGAATGCCTGCAAAGATATCCCTCTCTTTCGCGGCAGTGAGGAAGCTCTCACGAGCCTCATGATTGGCAAAGCTCAGTACGGTTTCATTATAACGGGCACCGCTTGCAGCGCACACATGATCGGGCAGCTGTGTTACCAGAGAGTGCAAAGCCGCTGCAGAGTGATGCGCAACGGTGGCAAGGCCTGCATCGCCCATCAGGGTCATGTAGGTGGCAGCAGCGGTACACATCAACCCCTGATTGGAACAGATGTTGGAGGTCGCTTTTTCACGGCGTATATGCTGCTCGCGTGTGGAAAGGGTAAGTACAAATCCGCGCTTGCCATCCGCATCCGTAGTCAGGCCGCAGACACGTCCCGGCATCTGACGCAGATATTTCTGTTTGCAGGTAAACAGGCCTAAGTGCGGGCCGCCAAAGCCCATCGGGATACCAAGCGACTGGCCGGAGCCGACCGCGATATCCGCACCCATGGCTCCCGGTGATTCAATCAGGGCAAAGGCAGAGATGTCGGAGAATGCCACAACCATCAGGCACTTGTTCGCATCACATGCAGCGCGCAGCGGTGCGAGATCGTAAACGGAACCATAAAAGTCCGGATATTGTACAATCACGCAGGCGGTTTCTTCATCAATGGCTGCGATAACCTTGTCGAGATCGGTTCCGAACTGGCCCATATCCACATCGATGTAGTCGCCATCAAGTCTGGAGAGGTAGTTGGCGGTTACGCTGCGATAGCGGGGGTTCACGGAACCTGCCATCACAACGCGGTTTTTGCGGGTGATGCGGCGTGCCATCAAGGCTGCTTCAGCCGTTGCTGTGGCTGCTTCATACATGGAGGCGTTGGAGACATCCATGCCGGTCAGGCGCGCAATCATGGTCTGGAATTCAAACAGGGCCTGCAGTGTGCCCTGCGATATTTCCGGCTGGTAAGGGGTGTAGGCAGTGAGAAATTCACCACGGGAAATGATATAGTCAACGACTGCCGGTACAAAGTGGTGATAGGTGCCGCCGCCGAGAAAATAGCGGGTGTTGGTCGCGTTGCGGTTCTTCTCGGCCGCTTTTGTGAATTTACGTACGATACCGGCTTCCGAGAGGGCATCGGCAATGTTAAGCCCCCCCTTCTCGATATGGAATTCGGGCGGGATATCGGCAAACAGTTCGGACATGTTTGAGGCGCCCATGCTTTGCAGCATGGATTGTCGGTCGGTATCGGTATGGGGAAGGAATCTCATAATAAACTCACAAACCACCGAGGAGACAGGAAGCAGAGAGTGGTTCTTCTCTCTCTGCTTTGCGTCCTCTGCGGTAAAAAAATTATTCTTCTAGGAAGGTGGTGTACTCGTCATCACTCATCAGCTCAAGGGAAGAGTCACCGCTGATTTTGATCCTGGCGATCCAGCCTGAACCGTATGCATCGGTGTTTACCTTTTCCGGTTCGCTTTCCAGTTCTTCATTGACTTCGATGACTTCACCTGCAACTGGTGCATAGACATCAGATACGGCCTTTACCGATTCAACCACGGCATAGGCTTCTCCTGCATCAACGGTACGGCCAATCTCGGGTAGTTCAACAAACACGATATCACCGAGTGCTTCCTGTGCATGGTCAGAGATGCCGAATGTGGCCGTGTCGCCTTCGATACGCACCCATTCGTGATCTTTAGTGTATTTTACATTTGCAGGAATTGTCATCTTATTCTCCCTTTTTTATTCACCACGGAGGACACAGAGCAGGCAGAGGAAAGATCTGTTCTGCAGTGTCGGTCATTCCGTTTTTTATTCTGCTTCTTCCTGGAGGTAAAAGCACTTATAGTGTCTTCAGCTTAACAATGAAGCGCAAAGGTGACTCTGTCTTCTTTGTGGTATAGTCATTTTCTAACGTTGCTGCGTACGAAAGGTAATGTGGTGCGTTCAGCAGGTACAGCCTTGCCGCGTATCTCTACACTTAGCTCACTATCCTGAGCATGTTCAGGTTTCACATAAGCCAGCGCAACCCCACCGGCCATGGGGCTGAACATGCCGGATGTGATCTCGCCGGTTTCCAGGCCGTCTGCAAATACCTTGTAGTGTTCACGAGGTATGCCGCGTCCTGTCAGTTTGATAGCAATCAGACGCTGACTGGGCCCAGCTCTCTTGCGAGCCTCTACTGCGACCCTGCCGATAAAGTCGCCCTTATCCAGCTTGGTAATCCACATCAGTTTTGCTTCTACGGGAGTAACGGCATCGGAAATTTCATGGCCGTAAAGCGCATAACCCATCTCCGTGCGCAGCATGTCACGTGCTGCCAGGCCAATCGGCTCAGCTCCGTTTGCAAGCAGCTGCTTCCACACACCGACGGCCTGCGTGTTGGGGAAATAGATCTCGAAACCGTCTTCGCCGGTATAGCCGGTACGCGACACGATGGCATCAGCACCGGATAGTTTGACCTGGGCAAAGCGATAGTAAGCGATGCTCTCCAGATCACGGTCAACCAGTGGCTGCAGGGCCTTTTGTGCAGCAGCCCCCTGCAGGGCCAGTAGCGTGGTGTCATCGGACTCATCTACAACGCTGACATCAAAATCGACAGCCTGAGCCTGCAGGTGTGCCACATCCTTGAATCGGTTGGCTGCATTGATGCAGAGGTAATATTCTGTGTCGGATATCTTATAGGTGGTGATGTCATCAATGAATGTGCCCGCTTCATTCAGCAGGGCGGAATAGTGAACCTGGCCGCATACCAGTTTTGACACATCGTTGGTGGTGACATATTGCAGGAATGGCAATGCATCTGCACCGCTCACGCGAACCTGGCCCATATGGGTAATGTCGAAAATACCCGCACAGCCTTCGCGTACTGCGGTATACTCTTTCAACGCACCTTGTTTGTATTGCACGGGCATTTCAAAGCCTGCGAACGGTACCATCTTGCCATCTGCGGCAACGTGTTCGTCAAACAACGGTGTTCTGGCCAGTTCAGACATGATTCAATCCCCTAAATGTGTTTTGAATGCCTGCAGGGTGTTGGCCAGCAGCATGGTGATAGTCATAGGGCCGACGCCGCCCGGCACTGGTGTAATCCAGCCTGCATTCTTGCTGGCTGATTCAAATTCTACATCGCCGGTCAAAGTGCCGTCTTCGCGGCGGTGGATGCCGACATCAATGACCGTGGCCCCCGGTTTAATCCATTCACCCTGGATAAGTCCCTGCTTTCCGGCTGCGGCAACTACGATGTCTGCGCGTTCAATGTGCGATTGCAGGTTATGACTGAAACGGTGGCATACGGTTACGGTTGCGCCTGCCAGTAAAAGTTCGAGCGCCATCGGGCGTCCGACAATATTGGATGCACCGACAATCACACACTCCTTGCCGTGCAGATCCATGCCTGTCTCTTCCAGCAGCTTCATGCAGCCGTAGGGTGTACAGGAACGAAGGGCGGGTTGCCGTGCGGTCAGACGGCCAATATTGTAGGGGTGAAAACCATCCACATCCTTGCCCGGATCAATGGCTTCGATAATAGCTTCCGAATTGATATGGGCAGGAACAGGTAACTGAACCAGAATGCCATCCACTTTCGGGTCGTTGTTCAGCTCCGTAATCAGGCCGAGCAGGTGTTGTTGTGTTGTGTCTGCCGGCAACTCATGTGAAAACGATGTTATGCCGGTTTTTTCACAGCCGCTTTTTTTGTTTTTGACGTAAACATGGGAAGCCGGATCATTGCCGACGATGATGACCGCCAGTCCTGGTTTTCGACCATGTTTGTTGGCAAGTTGATCGGCCTCGATGCGAATCTCTTCGCGCATGCGTGCAGCCAGTGCTTTTCCGTCCAGTATCTTTGCAGTTGATGTGCTCATGGCTGCGCATTGTTGCAGTAAGACCGGCTTCAGACAATGATAAGCTGCATGAGAGTTGGTATTGATCTGGGTGGCACGAAAATCGAACTGATAGCACTGGATGATCAGGGGCAGGAGTGCATGCGCTTTCGCAAGGCGACACCTGCGGGGGAATATGAAGCGACGGTGGCGCTGATTGCTGAGATGGTGCTGCAGGCAGAGTGTGAGTTGGGCCAGCCTGCTACGGTAGGTGTTGGCACACCGGGAGCCCTCTCTGTTCGGAGTGGTCTGATGAAGAATTGTAACTCCACCTGCCTGAATGGCCGCCCTTTGAAGAAGGATATCGAGTCTGCCTTGAATCGCGAGATTCGGCTCAGTAACGATGCCAACTGTTTTGCTCTATCTGAGGCGGTGGATGGTGCTGGTGAGGCTGCCGCTCTGGTCTTCGGTGTTATTCTCGGTACCGGTGTGGGTGGAGGTCTGGTGGTGAATGGTCATCTGCTTGAAGGTGTGAACCGTATTGCCGGTGAGTGGGGGCATAACCCGCTGCCGGGTTTCGATGCTTTGGAATTACCCGGTCCGGCCTGCTATTGTGGCAGGGTGGGTTGTATTGAAACCTGGTTGTCGGGTCCTGCTATCTCCGCTGCTCATTTGCAGCAGTTCGGGGCGGATCTCAGTGCAGTGCAGGTTGCGCGCAGGGCAGAGGCTGGTGATATGGCTTGCAGGCAAACGCTGGGTGTTTATTTCGATCATCTGGCACGAGCCCTGGCGGGGGTGATCAATATTTTTGACCCGGATGTGATCGTGTTGGGCGGAGGGGTCTCAAACATAAAGCAGCTGTATGCACAGGTGCCGGGACTGTGGGATCAATACATATTCTCTGATGTGGTGAATACAACGTTGTTGCCGCCGAAGTATGGCGATTCATCCGGTGTGCGCGGAGCAGCCTGGTTGTGGAGGAGTTGAGATGAAAATCAAACATGCGGGTATTATTGTCGCGGATCTTGAAAGGGCTGCGCAATTTTATGAAGGGGTGCTGGGTTTGACCCGTATAGAGAGGCCAGTGCTTGGCTTTGATGGCTTATGGTATGGCCTGGAAGAGGGGCAGCAGATTCACCTGATGTTATTGGATAACCCCTATGCTGACTGTAAACTTCCCGAGCATGGCGGGCGTGATAATCATCTGGCCATGCAGACGGACCGGTTTAGTGAAATCCAGATCCGACTGGATGATGCGGGAGTGGTTTGTACCATGAGTAAATCCGGCCGGACTGCCCTGTTTTGCAGGGATCCGGATGGTAATACGATCGAGCTGATAGCATCATCTGCCTGATTTTGTAGCCATGCAGTAGGCGGTTGGCTAGAGTTTTTCACTATGACAAATCATACAGTACAATGTGATCTCTGCGGTGGCGACAAGTTTGAGGTTATTTCCCGTTCAGATCGGCACAAGCAGCCACTGGATACAGGCCTTTGCCTGGGGTGTGGCCTGGTGATGCACATGCCGGTTCCGAACGAAGCTGAGGTGGCTGAGTATTATGCCACCAGATACAGGCAGGATTATCACGGTGAACGTCAGCCTTCAGAGAGGCGCGTGATGCGGGCCTGGAATAATGCCGGACGTATCTACAATCAGATTAGTTCCAGTCTCTCCACTGTAAAGACTGTTTTTGAAATCGGTGCAGGCATAGGCTGTACTGTGAAATATTTTGAGGATCAGGGTTTGAAGGCATCGGGTATTGAGCCGAATCATGATTTTAATGCATTTACCCGCAGTAAATTGATGGCCGATGTGGAGAATGTGAACCTGTATGATCTCGAACCCGCAGCAAGGGCCGATCTGGTGCTGCTGATTCATGTGATTGAGCATTTCTCTTCGCCGGTAAAAGCCTTGAAATGTATTCATGGGCTGATTCATGATGGCGGCCTTTTTTATGTCGAGTGCCCGAATGTTACCGGCCCTTTTGCCACGCAGGACCGCATGTTCCATTATGCTCATATTTATAACTTCTCACCGGAAACGCTGAAGGCTCTGGCTGAGCTGTGTGGCTTTGAACTGGTTAACAGTTTTAGTGGCGATGATGACGCGGATATTCAGATGCTGTTCAGAAAGGTTGCAGTGCAGAAGCAGCCTGTTGATTTGGCGGGGCATGCAGACCGGGTGCGTAAGCGCATTAATCAATATAATACCCTGAGCTACCATGCGCGTCCGGCCTATCTGTCCAAACGGGTTCGAAAGGTCTCTTCCTATCTGATGGAATATATGAAGGCCCGGGAGTTTGTTTCAGCCCTGCTCAGTCGTTTGAGCAAAGGGTGATTTGCGGGCCGGGCTGAAGTCACGCGGGTATTCAGTCTGTTTTTCTGTGCTTTATGAGTGCATAGCCTCAAAGAAGATGCGGTCGATGTCCTTGTGCCATGAATCATGGTAGGCTGCTAACCAGTAATCAGCCTGGGTCTGCCCTGATGCCACTGCCCGCTGGAGCGGGGCAAGAAACAGCGTTTCGTTTTCGCCTGCCGGATTCAGGTTGTTCAGCTGCATCAGGCCGGTCTGTGCGATGTCGAGCATGGATTCACACAATTGCAGTATGGTGCTGTTCCTGAATGGTGTTGCCAAAGCTGTTCTTGGTGTCTGCCGCCTGAGTTCGTTGACTTCAGCGTGGCTCCAGTCGCCAACCAGCTGCCAGGCTTTTTCCAGCGCCTGTTCGTCATAGAGTAGTCCTTTCCACAGTGCCGGTAATGAGCAGATCCATGGCCATGGGCCTGCATCGGCTCCGCGCATCTCCAGATATTGTTTCAAGCGTACATCAGGAAAAAGTGTGGAGATGTGCAGCTCCCAGTCATCCATGGTCGGGAACTCTCCCGGACATTGCGGCAGTTTGCCCTGCAGGAAGCTGCGAAAGCTGGCTCCTGCACAATCTATATATATACCATTGCGCATAATGAAATACATGGGGGCATTAAGTGCCCACTCGGTATAGGCATCAAAGCCGAACCTGTCTTCAAACGCACATTCGGGAATGCCTGTACGATTCGGATCAGTATCCAGCCAACAGGCTGCACGGCGTGAAAGGAATCCGCAAGGCTTGCCATGCTCAAACGGGCTTGCTGCATAGAGCGCTGTAACCAGAGGCTGCAGGCAGAGGGCGACACGCATCTTTTTATTCATGTCTGCTTCTGAACCAAAATCAAGATTGGCCTGTACGGTAGCTGTGCGTAGCATCATATCAAGGCCGCCACTACCAACCTTTGGCATGTAGTTGCGCATGACGGCATAGCGGGCCTTGGGCATCCAGGGGATATCACTCTGTTTCCATTTGGGCTGGAAGCCAAGGCCGAGAAAGCCTATGCGCAGCTCTTCAGAGATGAGTCGGACCATTTTGTGGTAGTCGGTGGTCTCTGTGCAGGTTTGGTGGATGGTGGAGAGGGGGGCGCCGGATAGTTCCAGCTGGCCTCCTGGCTCGAGCGTGACTGAGGCACCTTCTTTGGTCAGTGCGATAATCCTTCCTGTTTCCTCTACCGGTTGCCAGCCTTTGCTTGCCAGAAGTTCAAGCAGCTTTCGGATGCTGCGTTCTCCATCGTAAGGGATCGGCTGCAGGGTCTCCATACAGAATCCGATTTTCTCGTGTTCTGTGCCGATGCGCCAGCTGTCACGTGGCTTGCAGCCTTCGGCAAACCAGCCAGCAAGATCATCAGGGGTAAGGTGTCTACTCATGGCAACATGCTAGCGGTGAATGGGTTCGGCGAAAACAAAGGAAATCACATCCCGGCAAGGTGCTGGATTGCTGAAGGGCTCTTGATGGCGGGGCGATGCTGTTCTGATCATCCTTGGAGGGAGAAGGTGTTCTGAATCGTGCGAGAATTTACTTTGAGGGTGCCACCGGTAAAGTTGCCCATGGTAACGAGGGGTGTGGCATGGCGCTTATCAAGCTTTCCAATAAAAAGAAACGGCGGCTGCTTGAACTGGCCGATCGGGCCATGGTGCTGGCCGGGCAGGGGCAGGACGTTGCTGCCCATGGACTCTGTGCCCAGGCCGATAGCGAGTATAAGGATTATCCCGATATCATGTATGCCCGCGGTTTGATTGCCAGTACGCAGCAGGATTATGCTACTGCAAGCGTCTGGTTTGGCCGTGCCTATCAGGCAGCGCCGAAACGTGTGGAGTTTAAAGCCAATTATGCCGGATGTCTGCTGATGCAGCATGAGGTAGAGAAAGCCGGAGAGCTTTATCGACAGGCGCTGGCACAGTCGCCGCATTTAACCGAGCTGGCTTATGGTTATGGTGCTGCTCTTGCCTCTATGGGGGAGTTCCGGCAGGCCATACAGGTGCTGGATAAGGCTCTGATCAGGGATCCGCGCAATGTGGCATTGCTCAAAAAGCTGGCCACCACCCATAGTGAGTTGGCTGAGAATGAGGTGTCACTGGCCTTGTTGGGGAAGGCGCATGCTGTAGCTCCGGGAGATACTGGCGTATTGTACGAGATGGGGGTCTATCTGGTGCAGTTGGGCGAACTGGAGCAGGCGCGATCCCGTTTCCGCGAGGTGCGCAAGCTTGATGCTCATCATGTTGAATCTCTGGCGATGTTGATCAATAGCGGTTCTTATGATGAACGGGAAGCCGATGTGGCGGCCATGCGTGAGATCTATGATCAGGCAGAACAGGGCAGTGAGGCGCAAATAGTGGCGGCTTTTGTGCTGGGCAGTGTTGCCGATCGATCTGGGCAATTTAATCTGGCGTTTGAGTATTGGTCTGAGGGTAATTATCAGCGGAGGCTGACGCTCGCCTATGACGAGGCGGAACAGGCTCTATTGCATCAGGCCGCAGCCAATGCCTTTCCTGCAGCGCGGTTTGTCGAAGGTGCAGGCGGAGAGTCCAGTGCTGAGGCTCCTCTGTTTATTGTAGGTATGCCGCGCAGCGGATCCACGCTGCTGGAGCAGGCGCTATCAAGGCATCCAGCACTGCAGGCTGCCGGAGAGATGTATGCGATGCAGCAGTCCATAGTCGGACGAAAACGAAAAGTGCTCAATCCGCGCTTGATTGAACAATTGACATCACTGGATGATGACGGGGTGCTGACTGTCGGTCGAGAGTATACGAGATGTCTGACACAGCAGTATGGCTTGAAAGGGCGGGTGATAGACAAGGCACTGAACAACTATCTGTATGCCGGACTTATTGCCAAGGCGATACCAGAAGCCCGAATTATCCATGTGCGACGTGAACCCATGGCCTCATGTCTCTCCATGTTCCAGCAGGATTTTGTGAATGTGCTCCCTTATGCATTTGAATTGGAAGAGATGGGTCGGCAGTACGCCCGTTATGAGGAGTTGATGCAGCACTGGCGGGAGGTGCTGCCGGCAGGGGTGATGATCGAGGTGGATTACGAGGATCTGGTCGTCAACCCTGAGGTTGAGTTACGCCGCCTGCTCCAGGCGTGCGGTCTGGATTGGCATGAGGATTGTCTGAATGCGCATGAAGCCGGCAATGTGGTTACTACATCCAGCCGCTTTCAGGTGCGCAGGCCTATACACCAGCAATCAGTTGCCCGCTGGAAGCACTATGAGCAGGAGTTGGCACCATTCAGGCGTTGTCGGTGATGCCAACCTGGCGACTGGCAGCATCGTTTGTTTCGCAATGAAGCCAGACTTGATCCGGGGTTAGCCTATGTCCTTTTCTTTGCTGTGCCGCGCTACCACCTATATATAACATATACAGACTCAAACACCTCTCGCGCGCCATTGAATGGTCTCCTGTGCTTTACTAGGTAATTAAAGTCCTGACGCGCTCCATCGAAGATACACCCATTCCAGGTCTGTAGTGATTAGGGGTCTATCGCGCCATATTGAAAGCACACCCATGCTTAGGTCAATTGTGATTAAAGGCCTAGCGCGCTCAATCAATAGATACACCCATTCCAAGTCTGTAGTGATTAGGAGCCTATCGCGCCATATCGAAAGCACACCCATGCTTTCAATATGGCTTGCTTGTGGCAAAAAGACACACATCGCCTGTGTCATGTTGACCCAGTGATCTGGATCACGTTACAGTTCGCCCTGTCTCGAAGGGGCAAGCCGATTCATCAGAAGAGGTTTGCTGCGAGAGACAAGAATTTTTGCACTGGTTCTACGGAGCCAAATTCAATTTCGAGGATCTTACAACATGAAGAAATTTATTCTTTCTGCTGCTTCTTTCGCTGTTGTTGCTATTTCTGCTGTTGCAGTTGCACCAACTACATCTGAAGCAATCCCGGCGTTCGCACGTCAGACTGGCGCGGCTTGCCTGGCTTGTCATCACCTGAGCTTCCCGGCTCTGAGCGCATTCGGTCGTTCATTCAAACAGGGCGCTTTCACTGACGTTGGTGAACAGACTCTGATTGAAGATGATCTGCTCTCTATCACTTCAGCAGTTAACCTGACTCTGGTACTGCGTCCACAGTTCTCTTCTACAACTGTATCCGGCGGCGGTGTTCCTAGCGTAACTACCAAGACAGCTGTAATCCCTGCTGATGCAGTACTGATCTTCGGTGGCCGTGTTGGCACCAACACAGGTACTTTCGTTGAATTTGCAGCTGCTGATCCAATCCCGTTTGCTAACTTCAAGCTGACTCACTCTGTTGACATGGGCGGCATGAAAGTTGGTGCTTCTGTCTTCCGTTCAGGCTTCGGCGAAACATACGCTATGGAGGTAGGTTCTACTTTCGGTCAGCACGGCGGCATGTTGGGCGGCAAGGCTCTCTCTGCATCTAACACTATCTCCAACAACGCTGGCGGTACTGGTGGTGTAGGTATCTTCGCAGCTAACGACATGATCACTGCATCTGTATCTCTGGTCAGTGCTGGCGCTGCAGTAAGTGGTGTTGTTGGTAACGGTTGGAAACTGGCTCCATCTGCACGTATCTTCGGTACAGCTGAAGTTGGCGGTTTTGAACTCGGCTTCGGTGCTGGTCTGACTTCCGGTACTACAGGTAATGCACAGACTGCTGCTGCTCTGCTTCTGCCACTCGGTACTACTCTTGAAATGAAGAAGTGGATGGTTGATATGCAGGCACAGGGCGAAATCGGCGACATGGGCTTCGCGTTCTATGCGGATTATGCTTCTGCCTCTGCTTCAACTCTGACCAAGCTTAACTTCTTCAACCCAGGTGTTGCTGGCAACCTGAAAGGTTACTCTTTCCGCGGCGAACTCAAACCTATCCACACTGTAGTTGTAATGGCTGGTATCGGTCGTCTGAGCGACAATGCTTCCAAGACTGCTCAGTGGCAGGTTGGTGCTGAATACGAAATCTACCAGAACTTCGTACTCGCTCTGTCTTACAACAACACAAAAGTAACCCCAGTTGCTGGTCTTGCTACAACTACCAAGACTACTCTGCTGGACATCGAAGCGCTGCTGTAATAGCTGCCATTCGAAAGAATGCTTTAGAGAGGGAGGCTTAGGCCTCCCTCTTTTTTTTGTTTCAGGAAAAGCGGCTCTGCGCCACAATCCTGTATGTTCGCAGCAGATAAGCCTTCTCTGCTTGCCGTTCTCCCTTTGTTGACTCCCTCTTTTGTCTGTCTGTCTGTTTGTGATTACTCAGTTTTTTGCCATCTCCTCTTTTTCTTGCGCATACACCGATCAGTGACTGTTTCATCCTGTTTTTCTAAGATCGAGTTCCTGCCTGGCAGCACTGGGTTGGTTACTGTTCTGTTTGTAACGCCGCTATATGTCACCCTGTGAACCTGTCTGTCCGACATTTTACGAGTATGTCTTAATGGCTGCTTGACCTGAGGCCCGTCAACGGCTGGAATTGTCGTATGAATCAATCCGTTCGTTACCTTCTTCTACCTTCAATGCTCCTCCTTCTTTCAGCATGCAGCGGCATGCCTAAATTATTCTGGGATACAGATGAGGGTAAGGGGGCATATACCCGTGGAAGCTCCACCGCAGGGGGTGAAGTGAAGCCTCGGGCTGCTCTGGAGGTGCCGCCTGAATTGAGGGCGGATATTGACCTGCCCGTCAGCGATAAGAGTGTGGCTGCTGAAAATGCAGTGCAGGTGCCAGAGAAATACCGTAAAGCCGTGGCAGGAAAGGCTGTGATGCTGGATGTGCGTCATTATGAAGTTCAGCCCGGCCATCTGTTTTCTTCGGTGGTGGATGCGATGACATCGCTAAGTCTGCCTGTTGATTCAGTGGACTCACCTAGTGGCGTTATTACGACGGATTGGATCAGAAAGGGTAGCCTGAACCCTGGCGGTTTGCTGAACCTGAGCAACCTTATGGGTACCTCTACATCGACACTGGTTCGTTATCGCTACATTGTGCGGGTATTTCGGTTGAATGAAGATCTGTCCAAAAGCAGGCTTGAAGTGCGTCTTCTGAATCAGGTCTATATCAATAATCACTGGGTGAATAAGCCCAAGCATAGCAAGAGAGTCCTTGATCTGTTCACGGCGGTTGAAAAGCAGCTTGACTTGAGTCGGGGGCCATAACCCTTTTTGCCAGGCTTGTGGCTTGCCATTGTCAGCTTCCGGTCGCTGTACGTTGAAAGGGTTGTGATCTTTCCTTGACCCGGGAGAGGCAAGCGGCTGGAATCATCGCCATGAATTATTTTGTTCGATACCTTCTTTTATCTCTGCTCCTGTTCATGTTTTCAGCATGTAGTGGTGGCCCTAAGCTCTTTTGGACTGTAGATGAGGAGCGTGCTGGATCGGTTGCTTCACCTGCTGGAGTGGCGACGGCGGATGTGGAGCCCGATCAGGCTCCGCCTGTATCGGATTACAAACCGGCTGAGCGTGAGCTTCCTATACCGCGAGGTATCGGAGCTGAAGGTGATAAATTGCCGGAAAAGTACCGTAAACTACTGGCAGGAAATGCGTTTGCCCTCGTTGAGCGGACATACGGGCAGAGTGTGGCTGATCTGTTTTCAGCTTCTATTGATGCGATGACAAGTCTGAACGTGGCTATTGAATCTGTGGACTCATCCAACGGGGTTATCACCTCGGATTGGGTACGTGAGGGGGAAAATAATCCAAACCGGCAGGCCACGACTGGCTTGAAGGGTGGGGTTGTGTTGACGCGTCACTACTATATTTTGCACACATATACGGTTCAGACTGAGTCGGGAGCTTCTCAGGCTAAGCTTGAACTGCGTGTGCTTGGTCAGGCTTTTGAAGGTGGTCAATGGGTAAGCCGGGCACTCAGGCGTGATGTGTCTGAAGAGCTGTTTACCGCAGTAGAAGAGCAGTTAGCCCGGGTGGGGCGTTGATCGCGACCCCGTAGGCATCGGCCTTTGCTATTGCGGTGCGATAAGTGTTGAAAGTGCTTTACCCGGATCCGGCTGTCGCATCAGGGATTCTCCAATCAGGAAGCCATGCACATCATGGTTGTTCATGAGTCGGACATCTTCCGGTGTGAAGATGCCTGACTCCGTGATCACCGTTCTGTCTTCATGGATCTGACCCAATAATGAAATCGTTGTGTCCAGTGTGGTTTCAAAGTTATGCAGGTTTCGGTTGTTGATGCCCATGAGTTGGGTGTCAAGCCGCATGGCCCGTTCCAGCTCCTCGGCATTGTGCACCTCCGGCAGTACGGATAATCCCAACTCCGTAGCACAGGCGGTCAGTTCACTCGCCTGTATATCATCCAGCATGGCCAGTATGATCAGGATTGCATCGGCTCCCATGGCTTTGGCTTCAATAACTTGATAGGGATCAAGCATGAAGTCCTTGCGTAGTATGGGAAGCTCCACGCTTTCACGGATTGAGCGTACATAATCATCCGCCCCCTGAAAGTATTTTACGTCGGTAAGTACGGATAGGCATGTTGCGCCGCCGGCTTCATAGCTTTGTGCAATTGTCACCGGATCAAAATCTGGTCGGATAATGCCCTTGGACGGGCTGGCTTTTTTTACTTCGGCAATGACTGCATTCTGTTTGTTGGCGACTCTCCCGGATAGGGCTCCGGTAAAATCCAGAGGGCTATACGCGCTGGCAAGCTGGTTTAGCTCGGTCACGGAGCGGTTCTGTTTGCAGTGAGCCACCCACTCGCGTTTATATGCAGCAATTTCATTCAGGATCGAACTCATGCAGCCTCCTGTGTGAAATTAATCAGTGCATCAAGGGTCTGCTGCACCTTACCGGAATCAATGGCGTTAGCGGCCATAGCGATGCCTTCTCCGATACCGTTGACCTTGCCTGCGACCCACAGGGCAGCAGCAGCATTGAGCATCACAATATCACGGCCTGCACCCTGCTGGCCTGCGAAGATATGTTTGAGGATATCGGCATTGGTGGAGGCATCATCGCCTGCCAGTGCTGCCGGTACGGTATAGGGCATACCGAAGGCTTCCGGATCAATTTCAAACCGGATCGGCTCCTGCCCCTGCTGAATCAGGATGGCATCTGTGATATCGGTGGTGGTGATTTCATCCAGTCCATCCCGGCCATGTACGATCAAAGCGCGCTTACAGCCCAGTTGGGTCAACGCACCGGCAACGAGCTCCAGCTTCTCTTTAGAAAATACACCAAGCACCTGATATTCAGCTCCGGCCGGATTGGTCAGAGGGCCGAGCAGATTAAAGATGGTGCGGATGCCCAGTTCGCGACGAACCGGTCCCGCATGGCGCATGGCGGGGTGAAGGTTCTGGGCGAAGAGAAATCCAATGCCTGTCTGATCAATACACTCTGCAACCTTGTCTGCAGAAATGTCCAGATTGACACCGAGCGCCTCCAGCACATCGGCAGCACCGGATTTTGAGGACATGGCACGATTTCCGTGCTTGGCTACCGGCACGCCAGAGGCTGCGACTACCAGTGAAACTGCAGTAGAGATGTTGAATGTTTTTGCACCATCACCACCGGTACCGCAGGTATCGATGAGTCCTGTTGCTTTTGGTGTGATGCTGGTGGCGGCGGCACGCATGGCACTGGCGGCTCCTGCTACAACATCGGGGGTTTCCCCACGGATGGAAAGCCCCATCAGGATGGCAGCAATCTGGGGGGCGGTGGCCTCACCATTCATGATGGTGGTGAAAACCGTTTCGGTAGCAGCTCGGGTGATCTCATTGCCGCTCTGCAGATCTTGGATCATGTGAATAGCCGCGTCGCTCATGCTCTGGCCTCAAGGAAGTTTTTCAGCATCTGATGGCCATGTTCAGTGAGGATAGACTCGGGATGAAACTGAACACCGAAGGTAGGGTGTTCACGATGGCGCAAGCCCATCAGTTCCCCCTCTTTCGTCCAGGCGGTCCTTACCAGGCATTCCGGCAGTGGTTCAGGTACAATCAGTGAGTGATAACGGGTGGCGATGAAGGGTGAAGGTAGTCCTTTGAATACCCCCTCTCCATTGTGTTCGATTGGACTGGTTTTACCATGCATCAGGCGCGGGGCACGGATCACCTCTCCTCCGAAGACAGCCGACATTGATTGATGGCCAAGGCATACGCCCAGGATTGGAATTTGACCTGAGAAGCGACGAATCGCTTCCATGGAAATGCCAGCTTCATGCGGTGTGCATGGGCCAGGTGAAACCAGAATATGGTCAGGCTTCATCTCTGCAATTTCATCCGGTGTGATTTTATCATTGCGGTAAACCAGCGGAGTTTCGCCCAGTTCTCCCAGATATTGCACCAGATTAAAGGTGAATGAATCGTAGTTGTCGATAACGAGGATCATCTTAAGCTTCTCCTCCCGCCATGGACGGCGGGCAAATGCGAAGAGTCAGGCTTCGCATTTGTGAGCGGGCCGGAATGCCATTCTGGCCCGCGTCAATAAGCCGGAAACAGGATGTTACAGGCGTATTCATGAATGACCCCCTTGAGCTTCAGCCAAAGCTACGGCGCGGAACATGGCTGTGGCCTTGTTGACGCACTCCTGGTGTTCGCGTTCAGGTACGGAGTCGGCGACGATACCTGCACCGGCCTGGATATGGATCTCTCCACCATGGATCACGGCTGTACGAATGGCGATAGCGGTATCCATACGCTGACCTCCGAAGCCGATATAGCCGACCGTGCCGGCATAAGGGCCGCGTGCAACCGGTTCCAGTTCATGAATGACCTGCATGGCACGCACCTTCGGTGCACCGGAAACAGTACCTGCAGGGAAGGTTGCTTCCAGCAGATCAAGGCTGTCGGCATCATCCTTTAAATCGCCTTCAACCTGTGAAACGATATGCATCACATGCGAATAGCGTTCTATGGTCATGGACTCTGTCAGTGAAACCGAGCCGTATTCGCAGACGCGACCGAGATCGTTGCGGCCAAGATCAACCAGCATGACATGTTCAGCCAGCTCTTTGGCGTCACGCAGAAGATCATCTTCCAGTGCCTTATCCTCTGCTACCGTTTTGCCGCGCGGGCGCGTACCTGCAATAGGGCGAACCACAGCCTTGTCCATTTCGCGGCGTACAAGAATTTCCGGTGAAGAACCAACCAGTATGGTGTCACCTATATGCAGATAAAACAGATATGGAGATGGATTGATATGGCGTACGGCGCGGTAGACATCAAATGGTGAGCAACTGAGTTTTTTTGAAAAACGCTGGCTTAATACCACCTGAAAGATATCACCGGCATGGATGTATTCGCGTGCTTTGGATACCGCAGCTTCAAAGTCAGCCTGCGTGGTCTGGGCAACAGGTGGCTCGGTCAATGTGGTGTCTGCATCGAGATTCAGAACCTTTGCCATGTCACCGTCATAGAGACTGGACTCCATACCGTTCAATACCGATTCCGCTTCATCTCCCTCATCTTTTGGCAGGCGTACACAGCAGGTCAGTGTGCCCTTGAGGTTGTCGAACACCATGAAGCGATCAACCAGCAGGTATGCGGATTCAGGTGCACCAACCGGATCGGGAAGATCGGATGGGATATCTTCGAACTGGGAGACAATCTGATAACCGAAATAGCCGACGGCACCACCGGCAAAGGGCAGGTCATCTTCAGCAATGAACTCCTGATTCAGCACAAAATCACGCAGCCAGTCGAGGATGCCGCCGTTAAATGTATCTTCGCTACCATCACGGTATAACAGATGCGTGCTATTGCCGTTTGAGGTTGCACGGCAGGCAGGGCTGATGCCGAGTATGCTGTAGCGACCCCACTGTTCACCACCTTCGGCGGACTCGAACATGAAGCAGTCGCCGCGATTGACCAGGCGAGAGAAGACACCCGGCGGGGTCAGGCAGTCGGCAGAAAGGGTGCGTCGGAAAAGTTGGATATTATTACTCATATTGACAAGGCCATCCTGCTGTGGCGAAATGCGCCGCCTTCGGGACAGGGGAGAAAACCTGTTTTTGAAGATTCGGGGCCATAGCTCAGCTGGGAGAGCGCCACACTGGCAGTGTGGAGGTCAGCGGTTCGATCCCGCTTGGCTCCACCACATATAAAACCGGACACTTTGTGTCCGGTTTTTTTTTGCCCGTTATTAATGCTGTTTTTCATAGCTGCGAAGGGTATCTGTTCCAACAATATCGGGCTATCCTTAATTCAATCTGCACGATGCATTGGCGGTGAAGGCTTGTTTGTTGCTAGGGTTGCGAAAATATAACTTGTAGCCATATGGCTCGCTTAATCAGGAGTTCCAGTTGTCATTAATGAAATCAATTCATCTTGAAACAAAGTTGATGTATATCAAACTTGAGGAAACAGTTCGAAGGAAGTTTCGCAAGCTGCTGCAGCGTATCGTTATACTGGGTCTCTCCCATCCTGACTCCATACGAGCGATTGAGCAGGCAACGGCCCTTGCCAGGTTTGAACATGAACATATGCCGGATTGTCCGGAGTTCCCCACTATCATGAAACACTATGAATCCGGCTTGAACCAGGCTTCTGTAAATGGTCTTTACCTTGAATTTGGCACCTATAAAGGCAAATCAATGAATATCATGGGTAATTTGAAACCGAATACGACATTTTACTGTTTCGACTCCTTTGAGGGCTTGCCGGAAGATTGGCATATCGGTGTGGATAAAGGGACTTTTGGTATTGAAGGTAACGTTCCGAACCTTCGTCCTAATGTGCGGCCTGTCAAAGGGTGGTTTGATAAGAGTTTACCTGAATTCGCCCAACAGCATGAAGGAGAAACGATTGCTTTTATGCATATTGACTGTGACCTTTATTCGTCAACCAAAACAGTGTTTGAGTCACTGGGTCATATGATAGTTCCAGGCACCGTGATCTTGTTTGATGAATATCTGTCGATTCCTGTTGATGGTGATTGTGAATATAAGGCATTTATGGAGTTTCTTGAGCAGTCCGGCATGGGTATGGAATATATAGGCAAGATTCGTGGTCATAATCAGGTTGCAGCACGGGTGACCGGTTAGTTGCAGTGTTGAATCTCCCAATCGGGGTGTTTGTGCAGGCAGTTTAGGCGATGCTTGATGCCAACATTACAGATACACTGGTTAAGCTTCTGGCAGCATGGCTATTGCTTGCGGGAGCAGCTTTTTGGGCGCATCGAGAAGGGTTGGGCCTTTCGAAAAAGATGCTCATCGCTTCAGCTCGAGGTCTGGTGCAGCTTCTTGCACTGGCCTTTGTCTTGCACTGGATCTTTGATATCCAATCGCATCTGGCTCAGGCGCTGCTTGTTGTCGGTTTTTGTATTCTTGCAGGACATAACAGTGCCAGCCACTATGATAGTGAATTCAGAACCTGGATGGCATCAGCGGCTGCACTGATCTGTGCATGTCTGCTGACCCTGCCCTGGCTTGCCTTTTCCGGTGCTATAGCTGATGACACGCGTACGCTGGTTCCTCTCGGGAGCATGATTGCCGCTAATGGTATGAATGCCATCTCTATTATGTATGAGCGGCTCAAGTCGGGCGGGGTTGTTGGCGAAGGTATCAAGACGGCGATGATTCCCACGATCGATACACTGCGTGTTGTGGGGCTGGTGCATATGCCCGGAATATTTGTAGGTATGGTTCTGGCTGGAGCCACAGCCTTCGATGCGGCTGTCGCACAGATGACGGTGCTTTATATGGTGGTGACTTCGAGCTTCACGGCTTGCTTTGTCAGTTTTCTGCTGATGAATCATCTCAACAAGTCGCGCACTCCCTGAAAAAGAACATTCACCGCAGAGGACGCGGAGTAAAGTCAGAAGCATTCATGGGCATGGCGGGCCTGTATGTGATGTTCGTCATGGTGAAAAAACTCTAAATAACTGCGCTTGATATGGGCTGCTTTTCCTGCGAATCTTTGTTAATGAGACGGGTGAGGATGATGCCAGCCGCTGCGCAGCAGCCGGGACATTGTATATGCGGCTAACGCGGATTGAATTGGCCGGTTTCAAGTCTTTTGTCGATCCGACCAAGATAGATCTGGATCGGGGTATTACGGCTATCGTAGGCCCTAATGGTTGCGGCAAATCCAATATCGTCGATGCACTGCGCTGGGTGCTGGGCGAGCACTCGGCCAAACACCTGCGTGGCGGAGTGATGGATGATCTGATCTTTCAGGGCTCTGATAGCAGGTCTCCGGTTGCAGTTTGCGATGTAGAATTGACGTTTGCCATAGAGAGGGGCTCGCTGGCAACGCCTTACCATGAGCTTGATGAGATTCGTGTTCGTCGACGTCTGACTCGTGATGGTGGATCGGATGCCTTCATCAACGGCAAGATGGTCCGGTTGAAGGATGTGGTGGATCTATTTCTTGACACAGGTATCTCAACGCGCGCTTACGCTATAGTGGAACAGGGCTCTATTGCGCGCATGGTAACGGCAAAGCCGGAAGAGCGCAGGGTTGTCTTTGAAGAGGCGGCAGGGGTGATGAAATACCGTTCCCGTCGCAGGGAAGCTGAGCGTCGCATGAAAGATACCCGGCAGAATCTGGATCGGGTGCTGGATCTTCTGGAAGAGGTGCGAGGACAGTGTCGCAGCTTGAAGCAGCAAGCCTCCCGAGCCGGACGATTCAGGAATATGCAGGAAGAATTCGCAGGGCTGCAGTCACTCAGTCTGGGCTTGCGCTATCAACAGTTGCAGAAGGATTTCCAGGAGGTGGGGCAAAATCTTGCTGCCATCAGGGCCGATGAGGCAGAAGGAGATTTGCTTCTTGCATCGGCAGAGAAGTTCGTTGTTCAGGCACGTGAGAGCATCGTTCGCCATGAGGATGAGGTTCAATCTATCCAGGGTCTCCAGCGGGAAGCAGAGCGCCGACGATCAGATCTGCAGCAGCAGGCAGAACGAATGGCCGGTGAACGGCGTTTGCTGGCGGAGAGGCGGCTTGCTCTGGGAGGCCGGGTTGAGGAGTTAAGGCAGCATAAGCAGCGTATTGAAGGCGAGCTTGCAGTAGTGGAGCAGCGCCTTGCCGACCAGGATGATGCTGAACTTCAGGCTCTGCGGCTGGAGGCAGCACGGTCACTGGAATCAGCTCACGCATTTCACCAGCAGCAGGGGGGCAGGCGGGATATTCTATTGTCAGAGTTTGAACGCCTGCGTCTTCGTGGGGAACAGGGCCGCTTGCAGAAGGAGAAGTCCGAGTCTGCTCTGGCACGTTTGCGTGAGCGGGCAGGGCGGCTTGATAGCCAGTTGCGTGAGATTCAGTCTCAGCTGGCAGGCGACAGTGCAGAGCTGGAACAGAGTAAAAAGGCTTGTCGTCAGGGTGAGCAGGTGTTTGATCAGGCCGTATCTGAATTGGCGGTTGCACAGAAGAATCTGGATGCTTGCAGGCTTGCGCGTGAAAGTCGTGCCAGCATATTGAATGAAAAGGATGCGGAGTTCCGAGAGCTGACGGGAACAGTTCGGGAGCTGCGTGGGCGCACAAAGAACCAGGATGTCTCAGATGAGTTGCGTGAAAACCTCAGATGCAGAGGGGCGGTCTGGGTTGATGAGGTGTTAAGCGTCCCTGATGGTCTTGAGGCAGCCGTGGCTGCGGCACTGCGTGGTCGCTTGGCCGACGCACATATGCCGGCGAATCCCGACCTTGCCGGCTGGAAAGAGGCTTTATCATCCACGGTTGATGTTCCTGTGGCACTGTTTGTCGGGCAGGCGGCTACCGAATCCGCATGTGGAGAGTCACTGGCTGAGGCTATAGGCGTGTCAGGGGATCATCCGCTGTATGACCTGTTTGCCCCGATATCTCTGGTTGATGATATTACACAGGGGCTGACCATAAGTGGTTGCTCGGTAAGTAGGGATGGCTGGCGTTTCGAGTCTGATGGCTGGTTGGTCCCACCGTCAGGGAACCGAACAGCAAGGCGTCTGGTAACGCAGCGAAAGTTGCGTGAGGGTGAATCTCTGCTTCTACAGTTTGAAGTGGAGCGAGCCCGGGTAGTCGAGAGTTTCAAACAGGCTGAACTGGAACTGGAGTCCTGCCAGGTGGCATGGCAGCGCGCTCATCTTGCTGTTACAGAGGCAGAGGGTGAATGGCGTACCTCTGAATCTGCTGTTGCACGCTTGCAGGCGGAGTCCAGCTCCTTGCATGAGCGCCAGCAACATCTGATTTCGGATAAGCAAGAGCTCGAAGAGGAGAAGCAGCACTGGCAGCAGCAGTTTGATCAATCAGGAACCGTGGATCAGTGCGAGCTGCAGGCTGTTCAGCAGCGTCTTGCTGAACAGGATGTGCAGGTGAGTCGTGCAGAGCAGACCCTGAATCAGACGCGGACAACGTTGGCGCAGGCGGATCAGTCACTGGCACTCTTTGCTCAGGCCAAAGATAACCTGATTCGTGAATCCGGGCGATTGAAACAGGAGAGTTTACGCTTAAAGAAGCAGACCGACGCGGACTTTCAACGTTTACAGCAGGTTGAACTGGAGTTTGCCTCGGCCGAGGCTCAAGGGGAGCTGGATCAGGATCTGATCAAGGCAGCTGAAGATGTGGAAATAGTGCATAACTCTATGAATGATTTGCGCCAAACAGGTCATACTCTGCAACAGGCGCAGCATGAAGCGGAGCGTGCTGAGCGGCAGGAGCGGAAGCGGTTGCAGACAATATCGGAGAAGCGGCAGTCGATAGCCTTGAGGGAGGCGCAGAATGCAACACGTTTGCAGGATCTGGCCAGTGAGATTGATCATCGTTGTCAGCTCCCTATTGATGCATTGCTGGAAGGCATTGAGCAGATGGAAGAGGTCGATGATATCAACGTGATCATGAACAAAGCAGCAGAGCTTGAAGAGAGGCTATCCCGTTTCGGTCCGGTTAACCTGCTGGCCATTGAAGAGTTTGAGCAGGCCAGTGAACGAGAGATCTTCCTTTCAGAGCAGGCAACAGACCTTGAAGCAAGCCTTGCTACGCTGAGTGACACGATTGCCCGAATTGACCGCACAACCCGGCAGCGATTTCTTGAGGTTTTCGATCAGACCAATGCCTTGTTTCAGCAGACCTTCCCTCAGCTCTTCGGTGGGGGGCGTGCCGAACTCCGCCTGGACTCAGATGATATTCTGACTGCAGGTGTTGAGGTGATAGCACAGCCGCCGGGTAAACGGTTGCAGGATGTCACTCTGCTTTCCGGTGGAGAAAAGGCACTGACTGCAGTGGCACTGGTCTTTTCCATATTCAAGATCAAACCGGCACCGTTCTGTGTGCTTGATGAGGTGGATGCACCCCTGGATGATGCCAATGTGGCCCGTTTCGGTGAAATGGTGCGTGAGTTGTCGGATCGGGTGCAGTTTCTCTCCATTTCACATAATCGCATTACGATGCAGCAGGCAGATCGTCTGATCGGTGTCTCCATGCCTGAGCCGGGAGTGTCGAAGATTGTTGCTGTAGATATGGGGCCAGCCTCTTCCTGAGTCGGGTTGAATCTCAAGCGATTGCTTGGCATGCTTACCGTTCCGAGCCTCTTGTTGTTTGGCCAGGAGGAGATATGCCTGATTCCCCACTAAGTGTAGACGTTGCGGTACCGGGCTTGAGTGACTGTCCCGGCGGACATTTTGCTGCGATATTGATCAGGGACGGTGTGATGACCGTTGCCGATATCAAAAAAGCGAAGCGGGTGCAGGAGAAGCTGGGTAGCAGCAAACTGATCTCTACCATACTCATGGAGCTTGGCAAGCTCACCGAGAGTGAGCAGCGCCGCCTTATACGTAAACATGGAAAAGACTTTCGTATGGGTGAGCTTATCTGCGAACTGGGTTACATCACCCTTCAGCAACTACAAGAGGCCGAACAGAAGCTGGCCGCCTCGCCGGGTAAGCGTATTGGTGCCATCATTCGAGAGCTTGGTTATATCGAAGACCGCCAGCTGGCTCAGGCCCTTTCCGAACAGTTGGGCATGCCGCTGACCCATATTGATCTGGATACGGTTGATCGCAGACTACTGAGTACCTTCTCAGTCAAGTTTATGAGGACGCATTTGATTGTGCCGTATGAATCGAGTGAGACCAAGGTATCTATTGCTACTGCGAATCCATTGAATAACCCGGCGATTGCAGAGATAGAGGCCCGGTTGCAGAAAAAAGCAGTGGTTTCAATTGCAGCAGAGAGTGCAGTGCTATCGTTGCTTAGCAACCTTGAAGCAACCGGAAACAAGGCTGTAGAGCAAAAGGATCAGGTGGCTGAGGTCGTCGATAGTCTGCTACTCAGTGCCATTCGTGATAATGCCAGCGATATCCATATCGAGCCGATGGAGCGCTCTACACGGATTCGTTTTCGTCTTGATGGTGTCTTGATTCATAAGATGGATCTCCCTTCCGAGCTGGCACAGAGGGTGCTGGCGAGGCTGAAGGTCTTATGCGAAATGGATATTTCGGATAGCAGGCGGCATCAGGATGGTCGTTTCAGGCGCGAGGTTGGAAATGTGCGCGTTGATTATCGCGTTTCCACCTATGTCACCGTATATGGCGAGAATATGGTGATGCGACTGCTGCGTAGCTCTGGCGGTATAAAGAGCATTGAACAGATCAGTATGAGTTCCGGTGTGCTGGAGCGCTTCAAACACGAAGCGCTGGATGTGCCAACCGGTGTGATCCTGATTACCGGGCCGACGGGGTCAGGGAAAACGTCCACTCTCTATGCTGCGGTGGACTATTTGAATCGACCGACAAGCAAGATTATTACCGTAGAGGACCCTGTTGAGTATATCGTGCCCGGTATCATGCAGTGCTCCATTGATCCTGCGGCAGGACGTTCTTTCGACCACTCCTTGAAAGCGATGATGCGTCAGGATCCCGACATTATTGTTATAGGTGAAGTGCGGGACCGTGCAACCGCACAGGTGGCGGTACAGGCTGCCCTGACAGGGCATAAGGTGCTGACGACATTTCATACCGAGGACTCGATTGGCGGGCTGTTGCGCCTGGTCGACATGGGAATCGAAACATTTCTAATTTCATCCACCGTGGTGAGTATTCTGGCGCAACGGTTGATTCGCACGATCTGTCCGGAATGCCGGCAGGCTTATATGCCAAACAGACGCATTGCCAACCTGATCGGTATTGATGATGAAACGCTTCGAAATCGTACCTTTTACCGTGGTACGGGTTGTGGAACCTGTTACGGTACAGGCTATCATGGTCGAACTGCGTTACATGAGTTGCTGGTACTTAATGAAGCGGTGAGAGATGCGCTGCTTGAGAATAAAACTTCGCATGAGGTAAGGCTGATCAGCTGTGAAAGCACAGACCTGCTTTCTCTGATGGAGGACGGTCTGTTCAAGGTGTTGCAAGGTTATACTACGGTTGAAGAGGTCTATCGTATTGCACCTCGTTCATTGTCCAGCCGTAGTGTGGAAGATATCTATAAATTAATGGGGCATGAGGATTGACATGGAAGCATTTGAACTGGCAAAGGTTATTCGACAGCGTTTTCAGGATGGGGATGCCAGATTGCCCGTGCTTCCTGAGGCCGTTATTGAAGTAAGAAAAATTGTCGCGGATGAGGACAAGGGCGCTGCTGATATTGCCAGGGTGCTGGCTTCTGACTCTACGCTCTCCACTACCGTACTGCGCATTGCCAACAGTGCCCGTTTTAAGACGGGTGGGACGGAGATACGTAACCTTTCGATGGCAATCCAGCGTCTGGGTGGGCGCAAAACATTGCAGCTGTTAACGGCAATATCCAGTCAGCTGCATCTGGCTGTAAAGAATAAGGAGTTGCAGCTTCTGCTGAGGGAGACCAGTAAACATTCGTTGTATGTGGCTGCTGCAGCACAACATATGGCACGACTTGTGGGTAGTGTAGATCCGGAAGAGGCGTTTATGGGAGGTATGCTGTTTGATGTGGGCGTGTCAGCCATGATCTGTGCTGCACCGGATGAAATTGTTCAATGTGATGCAAGAGAAAGAACGCAGTTGATCAGCCAGCTGCACCGTGAAATGGGCGGGCGGCTACTGAGCTCCTGGCAGATGCCCGATGCCTTCATCGCTCTGGCATCACACCATGGCATTGAAGCCGATGACAGGCCGCGCGAAAATTTGATAGATCTGATTGATTCGGTTCAATTCCTGCTCCATAACACGGATCATAAGCTGACCTTTGATGAGGTTCCTGAGGGTATGGTTATACTGCATTACCCTCCAGCCAAACGACTGGGGTTAAATGAAACACACCTGGCGGCGGTGGAAGTGGAGCTGGAAGATGCTTTTGAGGACCTTAACGACATACTTGGCTGATATAGTCTGCTGATTGCCTGAATCAGGAGCGGCCTTTAGGCTGCGTCCTCCATGAAACAACAACCTGATACTATAAAATCTCTGGATACGCTGTTTATTAAAACTTATGGCTGCCAGATGAACGAATACGATTCTATCCGAATGGCTGATATGATGAAGCAGGCCTACGGCCTGAGGCTGGTGGCTGCGCCTGAAGATGCCGATGTCATCTTGATGAATACCTGTTCTGTGCGCGAAAAGGCAGAGGAGAAGGTGTACTCGGAGCTGGGGCGTTATAAAAAGCTGAAAGACAAACGTCCGGATATGATTATCGGTGTTGGCGGCTGTGTCGGCCAACAGGAGGGTGACCGTATACAGAAACGGGCACCTTATGTGGATATCGTTTTTGGCCCGCAAAGCTATCATCGACTGCCTGAAATGGTGAAAGAGATTCGCCGGAATCGTGTTCACTTGACCGAAACTGATATGCCTGAAATCGAGAAGTTTGACGCTCTTCCCAAGGCGGAAAGTCATGGTGTTGTGGATTGTGTTACGATCATGGAAGGTTGTGATAAGTTCTGTACCTTCTGTGTCGTACCTTATACGCGAGGTGCTGAAATTTCACGGCCCGTTGAAGATATACTCAATGAATGCCGTGCCCAGCTTGCTGGTGGATCAGTGGAAATATCGCTGCTGGGCCAGAATGTGAATGCCTATCGTGGGCCAGGGCCGGATGAAGAGGAGTGGGATTTCACTATGCTGCTCTATGCGGTGGCCGAACTTTCCGGCCTGAAGCGCTTGCGCTTTTCTACCAGCCATCCGATGGAGATGACCTCGGAGCTCTGTCTCGCATTTGCCGAAATTCCGCAGCTTATGCCTTATCTTCATCTGCCTGTTCAGTCCGGCTCAGACCGGTTGTTGAAGCTTATGCACCGAGGCCATGACCGGGAAGCCTACTTCCGCATCATTGATGAATTACGCGATCATTGCCCTGATATTGCACTATCATCCGACTTTATTGTTGGTTATCCGGGTGAGACAGATGAGGATTTTGAGGCCACGATGGACCTGGTCAGACATGTCGGCTATGACTCGGCTTACTGTTTTAAATACAGCCCGCGTCCAGGTACTCCTGCATCAAAGGTTGAGGATAGTGTATCCAGAGATGTGAAAGATGAACGGCTGCAGCGTTTACTGGAGCTGACGCGTGAGCAGGCGCGTGATGCCTTGCAGGCTCAGGTCGGTAAAATCGTGGATGTGTTGGTGGAGAAAGAGGGGCGTAATGCCGGTGACATGGAGGGCCGCACGCCTGATTTCAAGATAGTCCATTTCAAGGGGCAAAAGCGTCAGATCGGACAGCTTATGCCGATGTCTATTGTTGAAGCCTATGGTCAATCATTGCGCGGTGAGTTGATTCTTGCTGGCGACTGAAGGGATCATGGCACCATGATGACTGTTTCATTGCGTCTGGGGACGCTGGATGCTGCTTCCTTGCAAAGCCTGTGCGGAGCGGGAAACTGGGTTTTGAAAAGGATAGAACAGCAGTACCGGGTGCATTTTCTCGGGCAGCCGGGGGATTGGCAGATTGAGGGTGTGCATATTGAATCTGCAAGCAGGGCGATGTCTGCACTGGCTGTGCTGTTTTCCAGTCGGCCCGGAGAATTGAATGATGTCGATGTTGAGGGTGTATTGAAGGATATTGCTGTAGAAGATCATCAGGAACAAAAACAGGAATCTGAAGCTTCGGCGACTATCGTTGCCGGGCGCCGCCATATAGGTGGTAAAACACCGAACCAGCGAGCCTATCTGAAGGCGATCCAGACTAAAACCTTAACCCTGGCCGTTGGCCCGGCCGGTTCCGGTAAAACCTATCTGGCGGTGGCTGCTGCGGTTGCGGCGATGAACAGTAATCAGGTGGAGCGTATTATTCTCACGCGTCCGGCTGTGGAAGCAGGTGAAAAGCTGGGTTTCCTTCCCGGAGATTTGCAACAGAAGGTGGATCCTTACCTTCGCCCTTTATTTGATGCTTTATCTGATATGCTGGGTGTGGAGAAGATGAATGCCATGCTGGAGCAGAACCGTATTGAGGTGGCACCTCTTGCTTATATGCGTGGACGTACACTTAATGACGCCTTTGTGATTCTCGATGAGGCGCAGAACACCACACGTGAGCAGATGAAGATGTTTCTCACCCGTCTGGGCTTTGGTTCGATCATGGTGGTTACAGGGGATGTGACACAGGTGGATTTGCCGCGCCATCAGCATAGTGGGCTTCTGCATGCGCTGCAGGTGCTCGAGCATGTTAAAGATATTGCTATTTGTCGTCTGGGCAGTCGGGATGTGGTACGCCATCAACTGGTGGAGCTTATTGTGAATGCCTATGAAGGCATGGAGAAACAAACAGAGTGATTGATATCCTTGTCGATGAAGAGCTGGCAGGGACATTTGCTGTTCCTGCTGGCATTGAACAGGCGGTAATAGCCACCTGCAGGCTGGCTGGCCAGGCTGCATCACAACCGCAGCTCTGCGTACGTTTTGCCGCCGATGATGCGGTGCATGAGCTCAACAGGCAGTGGCGGGGCAAAGATCAGGTGACTGATGTCTTGAGTTTTCCCATGCAGGAAGGGCCGCTCTTTGATTTTGAGCAGCCTCTTGGAGATATCGCTCTTGCTGTACCATTTATCCAGCAGGAAGCCGCCCGACTTGAGCTGGCTGAGTCGGCACATGGCCTGCACCTGATTGTACACGCAACCCTTCATTTGCTCGGCTATGATCATATCAATGATCAGGATGCAGCTGAAATGCAGCTTCTGGAGAAAAAAATCATGGCGGAAATCGGTTTGCACAATCCTTATCCGGTGGATGAATCGGAGAGTATATGACAAGTCTGTTTAATGGCTGGATGCGGAGATCGCGTAAGTTGATGATTGATTACCTGCGTCCAGGCAGGGATGAAGAGGAGTTGCTGGCCGTCCTTGGCCGGGCTGAGGCGGTTCAGTCTGATGAGCAGCGCAGCATGCTTGAGCAGATCATTGTCTTTGCTGATACCCGTGTGCGAGAAGTGATGGTGCCCCGTTCGGAAATCCATGCTGTAACAGTGGATATGCCATTGGCCGAGGTGGAGCGTGAGCTTGTTGCTTCGGGTGTGAGTCGTCTGCCGGTCATGGAAGGGGATATCGACCATGTGCTGGGCGTGGTTCACGCACAGGATATAGTGGCTGCACGTATCAATGGTGAGCCTGCCGACCTGATCGGTCTGATGCGCCCGTGCCTGCGCGTGGTGGAGTTGGAGCAGGTCTCCGGTCTGCTTTCGGAAATGAAGGATGACTCCTGTCATATTGCCATGGTGCTGGATGAATATGGAGGCGCGGCGGGGCTAGTCACCCTTTCTGATCTGCTTAAAGAGATTGTTGGTGAAATTTCCGAAGCCAGTGAAGAGGGCGAAGGTGAATTTCAGCTGCTTACTGATGGTAGCTTCATGGTTCAGGCACGCATGCATATCGAGGAGCTGGCTGAAGAGCTGGGCGAACAGCTACCACAGGGTGACTATGATACCGTAGCCGGCTGGATTACCACTCGCCTTGGTCGTATTCCCAAGATGGGCGAGAGTGTTAATCTGGATGGATTTGTAGTTCATATACTGGAAGCTGACCCGCGCCGAATCAGTAAAGTGCGTTTGCAGCGGAAGCAAGATTCCCAGAGTATATAATGAAAAACAAGCTTAATTATGCTCACTTTATGATGGCGCTAGGGCTCGGTGCTATCATGCCCTTCACCTTCTCTCCCTACGATCAGAACTGGTTGGCCATTCCCGTGCTGGCATTCTGGTTGTGGCTGACGCTCAGAGGCTCATCCTTCTGGATTGGTTATGGTTTCGGTTTCGGCTGGTTTGGTTTCGGTGCATGGTGGCTGGCACCTACGTTACATACCTTCGGACACCTGCCCTGGGTGGTTGCCGGATTCTGTGTCATGCTGGTTGGGGCGGTCATGGCCCTGCTGCCGGCGATCTGGGCATGGTTGACAGTACGGGTGGCCGGACAAACGGGCTGGCTGCTTTTCAGTTTTCCATTGGCTGCCGTAGCCACGGAGTGGTTGCGTGGGCATATTTTTACAGGCCTGCCGTGGACGGCACTAGGTAATCTGACGCTGAATACACCGGCCATCGGCTGGGCAGCATGGTTTGGTGTTTATGCTATGGCGCTGCTTCCTGCTTTGGCAGCAGTGTCATTGATATTGTTGCTCCGGCAAGGCAGCAGAGGCTGGGGTGGTTTAGGGTTGCTGGCTACGACACTGCTGGTGGTCCTTGCCCCGTCTCCTGAGCAGGGTGAAGGGGTGCGGTATCAAGCTACACTGGTGCAGGCCAATATTCCTCAGGATCGAAAGTGGGATGCCGCTTTCGTGAATGAAACGATGTTTCGCTATGCCGCTCTTTCATCGCCTGCGGAGAGCGATATTATTATCTGGCCGGAAGCTGCCGTACCGTTCTTTCTTTCGCGTACGCCTGGCTGGGATGCCTGGCTGGGTGATCAGGTTGCTACCTGGCAGAGGCCCCTGCTGTTCGGTGGCCTGAAGCTGACGGGGAATAACACGGCAAATAATGGTCTGTTTGTACATGATGCAAAGGTGCCGGACCGGGAGTTTGCCGGTAAACAGCATCTGGTACCCTTTGGTGAATATGTACCTTCCTGGATCCCGTTCCTGCATGCCCTGGTACCTGAGATTGCCGATTTCAGACCGGCAGAAGATGATGGTGTGGTGAAAGCACGTTCCTTGCATTACGGAGCACTGATCTGTTACGAATCACTGTTTCCCGAACAGGCGCGTTCTCGTGTAAAACATGGGGCACAAGTGCTGGTGAATGTCACCAACGATGCCTGGTATGGTACGACACCTGCCGCCTGGCAGCATTTTCAGGCCGCACGTATGCGTGCAGTTGAAACAGGGCGATATGTTTTGCGTGCTGCGAATACCGGCGTGACAGCGATTATTCAGCCCGATGGTAAGGTGATCTCGAGCCTGCCATGGTGGACGCAGGCTGCCTTGAAGGGCGAATTCCAGGTTTCTGATTCACATACACGTTATGTTCAATGGGGAGACTGGCCTCTGTTGGTTTGCCTGTTTTTATTGGTGATTCCATTGCTCAGGGAAAGGAGTGTGTATGAGTAGCAGGCAAAAGGTTTGTGTGTTGGGCGCAGGTTCCTGGGGAACTGCTCTGGCACTGGTGCTGGCACGTTCCGGTCAGCGGCAGGTGAGACTTGTGGCCAGTAATGATGCGCAGGCAATTGCGATTAATCGGGCGGGTGAGAATTTGCGTTATCTGCCCGGTATCCCGTTATCGGAAAATATCGAAGTCACTGCTGATCTGCAGGCTGCGATTCAAGATATTGATGTCTGTGTGTATGCGCTGCCCTGTATCGCGGTGGATGATTATCTGCCACTGCTGGCTGACGGCTCATATCCTGTGGTTGCAGCTTGCAAGGGGCTGCATCCGGAAACGATGGCACGTACCGATCAGATGCTGGCCAAATATATCGATAAAGAGCGCATTGCTTTGCTCTCTGGTCCTTCATTCGCCAAAGAGGTTGCTGAAGGACAACCGACCGCAATCACCATGGCCGCTGACGATATGGCCACCGCAGAAAAAGCGGCTTCCTATTTTGACGATACCAATTTCCGAATTTACCTCAGTGATGATTTGATCGGTGTTGCCATGGGTGGAGCATTGAAAAATGTAATCGCCATTGCCGCCGGCATGGGCGATGGATTGGGGCTTGGACACAATTCAGTAGCTGCTGTTGTCACGCGCGGTTTATCTGAAATTGCCCGCCTGGCTCAAGCTTGTGGTGGCAGGCAAGAAACGTTAATGGGACTTTCAGGCCTGGGTGATCTGGTTTTGACCTGTACCGGGAGCTTGTCGCGCAACCGTCAGTTTGGCATAGCCATTGCTCAGGGGAAGGATTTTACCACAGCCAAGGAAGAGATCGGGCAGGTCGTGGAGGGTGTGCGCACAGCCAAGGCGGTGTTTCAGATGGCTGAGACGATGCAGATAGAGCTGCCGTTGATGCAGTCGGTACATCTGGTTCTGGCAGGGGAGCTGGCAATTGCCGAGGCGCTGGTGCAGTTGATGTCCAGGCCGGAGAAGGCGGAATAAACTGTGGATGAGGATGAGCTGTTTGCCCAGGCCATGGGTGCGGTGAAGCCAATCCAGACATCAGATAAGCTACCTCCTCAGCGTATCTCAAAAAAAGTTGTTTTACTGCCAACGGATCGTCTCAGGGGATCCCTGCCCATGCAGGGGTACTCGACGTTGGCGCCTGTGCTTACCGATGATCCATGGACATTATGTGCCGATGGTGTTTCCCGGGAGAAGCTGAAGCGTCTTGCATCCGGTACTCCGCAGCCGGGGCTTACATTTGATCTGCATGGATTGCATCGGGATGAGGCGCTGGATCTGCTTGAGGAGGGGTTCAGGCAGGCATTGCACAACCATATAAGGGCCTTGTGTATTGTTCATGGCAAGGGGCTACATTCGCAGGGTAAGCCTGTGCTTAAAGAAGCTGTTTATCGATGGTTGAAAGAGGGTGTCATGGCAAGGCTGGTTTTAGCCGCTATCCCCCAGCCTGCTAGTGGGGGCGGTGCCTGCCTTGTGCTCTTGAGGCGAAAACAGTGATCCATACTTTCAGCTGACTGAAAAAGGTTGGTAGCTGCCGCTGTTTTCCGTTATACTGATTTTATGTACTTGATGCGTTTTGTCTTCCCGATACTTTGCCTGAATCTGTTCGGTGTTCATGTGGTCATGGCTGAGGATGTGGTGATGCCGCCTCCTGTTGTGACGCAGAGCGCACCTGCAACAGCTGACAATGTGCAGGAGAATGCCCCCAATCTTCGCGAGGATCTGGCTGGCCCGGATGAAGAGACTGCAGCAGATGTGCGTTCATATAAGCGTAAAGATGGAGCCGTAGTCAGCGAATATGCTCAAAATGGGCACGTTTATAAAATCAAGGTACAGCCTGCGGGTGATTTGCCTGCCTATTATCTTTATGACGGTGATGGCGATGGCGTGTTTGAGCAGCGGCTGCCAGGCGGAGGCAAACGCCTTTCTGTACCGACATGGGTTTTAAAAGAATTCTGACTGATACCGCTACAGTCCCGCAGCTTACGTTAATCACAGATAGCTCCCGTTTTTCTGGAGATCCATTTTTCAAGTCGGTTGAGATGGCCTTGCGTGGCGGCGTTGATGCGCTGCTGGTGCGTGAAAAGTCCATGGATTCTGCTCGCCTGCTCGCATTCTCTTCCAGATTACGAAAGCTAGCGTATCAATATCGGGCCCGTCTGATTATTCATACGCAGGCCGATGTTGCAGCCGCAGTCGGTGCTGACGGTGTGCATGTTGGTAGTGCTGATATACAGAATATCCCTGCTATTCGGATGTGGCTGGGTGAGAGTGATCAAACGGTATCGGCATCCTGCCACAATCTGAATGAGCTGGAGCAGGCCCAAAGCTACGGTGCAGATTATGTCTTTTTATCGCCTGTATTTCCAACCGCTACCCATCCGGGAGCACCGCATCTGGGGATTGAGGGTTTTCAGCAACTTGCGAGCAGGGTTGCTTTGCCTGTTATTGCGTTGGGCGGGATTACCGTTCAAAACTTCAAGATGGTCGAGGCCGATGGCTATGCTGTGATAGAAGCCCTGCTTGGCTCAGAAGATCCGGAAGGGTCAGCTCAGGCTATCGTTCAGGGTCGGTTATAAAGCATGGTTGCTTGTCCTCCAT